>OLPX01000316.1_pt1 | contig 50616 bp, 54 predicted proteins | sample 1672491 | NCBI WGS metagenome assembly OLPX01 (sample SAMEA3136692, study PRJEB25190) | human gut metagenome | biome: human gut; feature: human-associated habitat; material: faeces | place: Austria | collected 2013
AGTCTCCAGGTGCATACGCAACGATTGCTTTCATTTTCTCTGGTAAATTGCTCATTTCTTTTCCTCCTTGATTCAAATCTTCTTCGTCACTTTTTTAATTTACTTCTGTAAACCTCTTTTACATAAGTGTATTTCTTTTTTCTATTTTTGTCAATTATCACAAATTTACTATTATTTTTTTCATTTTTTATGCACTTTGCACTATCATTGTCCATCTAATTTTGTGATATACTTCCTTTAAGAACGAATTTGAATGAGGTGCGATTATGAGTCCAATGACAACATCTGATGTAAAAAAGAATAACAAGCAGGCACTTCTCCGCCATATTTATGAAAACGAATCCAGTCAGCAACAGGTTTTATGTGAATTGCTACATCTGAGCCGTCCGACCGTGATCAATCTGATCCGTGAGTGTTCCGAAGAAGGGCTGATCGAGAAGAGCGGCTATTACGAATCCACCGGCGGACGAAAAGCGAATGCGATCGTATTTATCCCGGATTCTAAGATCTCCATCGGTGTCGAGTTACTGCAGGACTCTTATGAAATTACGGCAATTGACCTGTACGGGAATACGATCTGCACGGCATGCTATGAAATTGGTTTTGTCAACGAAGATTCTTATTTCCAGAATATCTGTAACAGCATTACACATTTTATTAACGGAAATAAAATTGACCATAAAAAAATCCTTGGAGTCGGCATTGTACTCCAGGGACTGATTTCTGCAGACGGAACGACTGTCACTTACGGTAAGATTTTAAATTGTACAGGACTTCATATTTCTGTATTTACAGATCATCTGCCGTACCCGTGCAAATTTTTCCACGATGCGGAAGCTGCCGCGCAGTTTGAACTGTGGTCTCATCCTTCTTTGAAGGACTTCATTTACCTGAATATCCGCAGTCATCTAAGCGGTGCACTGATTGTAAACCGTAGCTCTCTTAAAGGCACAGATCTGAAGAGTGGTGTCTTTGAGCATATGACTCTGATTCCGAATGGTCGCCCATGTTACTGCGGCCGCCGTGGCTGCATGGAAACTTACTGTTCTACACAGCCGCTTATTGACGTGACCGGGCATCTGCATACATTTTTTGAAGAATTAAGAAAAAGCAACCGCACTTGTCAGGAATGTTGGAATACCTATCTCCTGAATCTTGCGGCTGCCATTAATAACCTGCGTATGTTTATTGATTATCCGGTACTGATCGGCGGTACGCTCTCTCCGTATCTTACGGAAGAAGATATCGATACTCTGCACCGTTATGCATCTGAAAAATCTGCCTTTCCTACGGAACAGCGTTTTATCCGTCAGGGACAGAATCAGAAAGCGCTCCGATGCGAGGGCGCCGCGATCAGTTATGTCAAAGAATATCTGCATGAAATTATGAATCTGTAGTCTCCCTCACAAGTTCTTCCAGATAACTGTCCGTTTCTTTCGTATTCCATCCCAGATATGCGTCCAGTCCCAGACAATTCAGAATTACATAAATATCTTTTCCGCCAATCCGGTAATAGTCGGACAGCTGCTTCAGCGGATCAAAATTTTTCTCCTTATAAAATGCCGGAGTCTTTCTCTTCTCATTCTGAAAGAGAAAGACTCCGGCATTTTATTTCCTATTATTCCGTTTTATGCTTTTCCTGTTTTCTTATTAGAAACTACATCGAAAATTACAGCAGCAAGAAGTACAACTCCTTTTACTACATACTGCCACTGATCCGGCAGTCCGTAAATTGACATTCCCTGATTGATAACACCCAGCAGAACGGCACCGACCATAACTCCTCCGACAGTTCCTGAGCCACCATATGCAGAAGCTCCTCCGATGAAGCAAGATGCGATGGCATCCATCTCATATGTATTTCCCATGTTTCCATCTACAGAACCGATTCTGGCAGCTACCAGCAGACCAGACAGACCAGCCAATGCACTCATCAGGAAGTAAGCCCAGAAATACACTCTTCTAGGATCAATTCCTGAAAGCTTTGTCGCCTTCTCATTTCCACCAACTGCATAGAAATAACGTCCAAATACAGTAGATGAAGTAACAAAAGCGAAGATAATTACAACTGCAAGAATCCAGAGTAACATGACCGGAATTCCTTTGAACTGTGAAAGTTTCCATCCATATATAACAATTAATGCATCAATAATGATCAATTTGATTAGCATGGAAATAAATGGTTTCGTTTCATAGCCATGTTTTTTCTTTCTATAATAACTAAAGAGCATACAAGCAGCAATAACTACTGCAACAATTACTGCAACGATCAGAGAGGAAGTACATGCTCTTGGTTTTTCACCTGGCATTCTTAAGTATGAAGAGAAAATATCCAGGAATTTTTCATTTGTAATACCACATGTTTTGGAATCCAGTACCGCACGTGCCAGACCTCTGTATAAGAACATACCTGCCAGTGTACAGATAAACGGAGGAACATGGACATATCCAATTAAAATACCCTGAAACAGTCCGATAACCAGTGCAGCAGCCATTGCCATTATGATCGCAACAACCGGTGATTTACCGGACTGCAATGCTGTTGCTGCCAGCGCAGCGGAGAGACATAAGGTTGCTCCTACTGACAAATCTACGTTACCACCTGTTAAAATACATAAAAGCATTCCACATGCCATTACCATTACATATGCGTTCTGCAAAAGTAAGTTGGAGATATTCTGTGCAAGAATCAGTCTACCCCCTGTCAATACTGTAAAAAATATAAATACAATAACCAATGCAATAACCATGGTATATTGTTTTAATGTTGACTTCAGTTTCATGCCGTTACCTCCTTAGTTTTCCTTTTCATCATTTGAGGAAAGAATCTTATCCATGATTCGCTCCTGCGTTGCTTCACTGGCTTCTAACTCTCCCACCAGTTTTCCTTCGTTCATAATATAAATTCGATCACACATTCCAAGAAGTTCCGGCAGTTCTGAAGAAATCATAACAACTGCTTTGCCTTCTTTTACCATTTCATTCATAATGCAGTAAATCTCATATTTTGCTCCTACGTCAATACCTCGTCCCGGCTCATCTAGGAACAAAACATCCGGTTCTGCGAACATCCATTTTGACAGGAGTACTTTCTGCTGATTTCCTCCTGACAGGTTCCCGGCTTTCTGGAAAATCCCCGGTGTCTTTGTACGCATCCTTTTTACATACTCTTCGGCAACTTTATTCTCTTTATCTACATCGATCACACCAAAGCGATTAGATATTTTTTCCATTCTTGCCATTGTTGTATTCCGTGCAATTGTGTCACTTAGAATCAATCCGTTTGTTTTCCGGTCTTCCGTTGCATATGCCAGTCCATGGAAAATTGCATCTTTTTCATTTTTCAAATGAACTTCTTCACCTCGGATAAACTCCTGTCCGGAAATATGGCTTCCATAATTTTTTCCAAATAAAGACATTGCAAGTTCTGTTCTTCCGGCGCCCTGAAGCCCGGAGAATCCTACAATCTCTCCTCTGTTTACATGAAAGCTCACATGATCTACCATACATTTTTCTGTATAAACCGGATGATAAACAGTCCAGTCTTTCGCCTCAAAAAGTACTTCATCACTAATGTTATGTTCACGCTGCGGATAACGGTTGGACAATTCTCTTCCGACCATTCCCTTGATGATTCGTTCTTCATCTATGTTGTGATCTTTATTATCCATTGTTTCGATTGTTGATCCATCACGGACTACCGTAATCTTATCAGCAACATAAGCAACTTCGTTCAATTTGTGGGTAATGATGATCGCTGTCATTCCCTCTTCTTTGAATTTTAAAAGCATGTCCAGAAGCATCTTGGAATCTTTTTCGTTTAAAGATGCTGTAGGCTCATCCAGAATCAGAAGTTTTACATCTTTGGAAAGTGCTTTTGCGATCTCAACCAGTTGCTGTTTTCCGGTTCCGATGTCTTTGATCAACATGGAAGACTGTTCTTTTAAGCCTACTTTTTTCATATTTTCATCAGCCTGTTTGTACGCTTCATTCCAGTTAATTTTTCCGAATCTGTTTTTCCGTTCATTTCCAAGAAACATATTCTCCGCAATTGTCATTTCAGGAATCAACGCAAGTTCCTGGTGGATAATTACGATTTTTTTGTCCTCACTGTCATGAATATTATGGAACTGACAAACTTCTCCATTATATACAATATCTCCGGTGTATTCCCCGTAAGGAATCGTTCCGGAAAGAACATTCATAAGCGTTGATTTTCCGGCACCATTTTCACCGACCAGTGCATGAATCTCTCCTCTTTCGACTTTGAGATTTACATTGTCAAGCGCTTTTACTCCCGGATAAAGCTTTGTAATGTTCTTCATTTCCAGAATATAATCAGCCATCTCTTTCTTCCTCCCGTCTCATCAGGTTAATTTGCATTCTTCGGATATCCCTTCTTATCCAGTTTGTAATATCCTGTATCAATCAATTCTTTTTGAAGATTATCTTTTGTGACAACCACCGGAGTCAGCAGGTAAGACGGAACAACCTTTTTACCGTTATCATAAGTCTTTGTATCATACTTACATGAAAAATCCCAGTTGGCTTTTTTTATCAAATCCGCATCTGGTTTTTCTCCATTTAAGATTGCTTTTCCTACATCAATGGCTACTTCTGCTTCATTTGCTGATGTTTTGTAAATAGTCATCGTCTGTTTTCCATCTACAATCTTTGCAAGATTGGCTTCGTCCGCATCCTGTCCGGTAATCAGTACTTTATTATCTCCGGCATAGTCCGAATCAATTGCCTGAAGTACTCCTAATGCTGTTGCATCATTGGAACATACCACTGCATCCAGTTGTTTTCCTTTGGAATAGTTAGATCCTAAAATATTCTGGAATCTGGTCATCGCAGTTGCTGTATCCCAGGCTTTTGTTGCAACCTGATCAAACTTTGTCTGTTTAGAAGGAACTTTCAGGATTCCTGCATCCAAGTAAGGTTTTAATGTATCATAAGCACCATTAAAGAAATATGTCGCATTATTGTCTGCCGGATCACCTGCTGTAAATTCAATGTTATAACTCTTTGATTTGTCCTTCAGATCCAGTCCGAATTTGTCAATTACAAATTGTCCCTGCATCTGTCCAACCTTGTAATTATCAAAGGAAACATAATAATCAATTGCATCCGATTCACGGATCAGACGGTCGTATGCAATTACAGGAATTCCCATATCCTTTGCATCTCTTAATACTTGCGTCATAGACTCACCGTCGATCGTTGCTACCAGAAGCAGATTCACATCATCTGCGATCAGACTTTCTATATCCTTTACTTGCTGATCGATCTTGTTATCCGAATAAGTAAGCTCTACATTATACCCGGCATCTTCGAACTTCTTTTTCAGGTATGCACCATCACGGTTCCATCGTTCCAATGTCTTTGTCGGCATCGCAATTCCAACCGTCTTCTTTCCATCATTCTTCTTCGGTTCCATGATGCCGCTGCATGCGGTAAGCGAGAAGACCATTGCTACTGCCAGCAGTCCTGACAATATTCTTTTCACCTTCATCTCGTTCCTTCCTTTCTTTTTACTACTTTTGTAATTACTTATGAAATTATTTTTGTAAAACAACTTTCATAAGTAGAATATACCTGTATTCTACTTTTTTTTCAATAGCTTTTCGTTTTTTTGTTAAAAACAAACAATATCTTTTTTATTTTTTGTGCACTTTATATAATCAAAAAATATGCTGGAGCCTTTCGTACTCCGACACATTTTTATATATTTTCTATATATTCATTTGTAAAATGCCATGCGACACCCATCATGACAGCCCGTCTTGGGTATTGACCTATCTTAATATATTCTGCATCTTCCCCGAAAATACTCAGATCAGCAACCATCTCTTTTAATTTCCCCATATATGGCTGCAAATAGTATGACAGAAAACCGCCAAGTACAACATCACAGTCGAATGCGAGTCTTAAATTATTAATACCGACTGCCAGATGTTCCAGAACATCCTCCCAGATTTTCTGATATTCCGGATTATCTTCCAGATCTTCAAAGAATTTATCTATCGTGATTCCCAGCTCTGTGCTCAGTCTCAGTGCGCTGCAGTAGGCTTCCAGACATCCTCTCTTTCCGCAGTTACAGATTTTCCCATTAGATTCTACTTTCATGTGTCCAAACTCAGCACTTCTGTGTGAAACTCCGTAAAAAGGTGCTCCATTTAAAAAAATAGCTCCCCCTACTCCTTCTTCCAAGAATAAATACACAAAATCCTTCTTTTTCTCTTCGGCATCCCGCGAAAGCCATTCTGCGACGCCACCACTAATTCCGTCATTTTCAAAATACAGCGGATATGGAATTTTTTTACGGATCTCTTCTATACGAAAATCTTTTAGTTTTATTGTTGGTGAAAGTATTAGATTCTTGGTATTTTCATCAAATACTCCTGGTATTGTAATTCCGACTCCCAACAGGCGTTTCCGGTCTACATGATTTTCTGTGAGAAATACTTCAAGCTGTTCTTCTGTAATCGCAAATACATCTGAATCTGTCTGATACTCCAGATCTATCTCCTTATATGCCAGTACATTCTGCTTCAGATCCGAGAGCAGAAATTTGAGTTGATTTGCTGACAGCGACACACCAAGCGCCATCTTAATATCCCCCTTTGCCACATAAGCTGCCGGTGGTCTTCCTCCCTGGGATTCTCTGATTTCTGCCATTTCTACCAGACCGGCCTCTTCTAACTCCAGAAGATTCTGGAGCACTGTTGGACGGCTGACATTCAGTGCATTTGCAATTTGCTGCTTGCTGACCGGTTCTTTGGAATAAAAAATATAGCGGTAGATGTCATTTCTCATCTGCCGTCTTCTTTCTGTTGCCACAGGTTTTAACTTTTCCAAAACTATATCCTCCCTGTTGTATGACTGCAATTTATTATATACTCCGCAAAAAAACGTGTCAACTTGTCCATTGCAGCCTAGGAGAACGTCCTTTACAGGTGTATCGTTGAAATGTCACATATTTTCTGCAACTTTACAAAGCCGCGATTAATTTATCAACCTCTTCTTCTGTGCTGCTCCAGCTTGTACAGAAGCGCACGCAGATACGTTCTTCATCTACTACATGATCAAATTCATAAGTAAACTCTTCTGCAAGTTCGTCTGCCTTTTCATTTGTCAGAATTACAAATAACTGATTTGTAGGGCTGTCCATGTACAGTGGGATCGAAGCATCGGCAAATCCCTGTTTCAGTTTTGCTGCCAGATCATCTGCATGTTTTGTAAGTTCAAAATAAAGTCCATCTTTAAACAATGTATAGAACTGCACACCGAGCAGCCAGCCTTTCGCAAGAATTCCACCGCTCTGTTTCATGTAAGTGCGGAAATGGTCGCGCAAGTTTTTGTTTACAATTACAAGTGCTTCTCCAAATAAAGCGCCGCACTTCGTTCCACCTATGTAAAATACATCCGCGATCTGTGCAAGATCTTCCAGCGTCACATCACATGCACTGCATGAAAGCCAGTAACCAAGTCTTGCACCGTCCACATACAGATACATATTGTACTGATCGCATACTTTCCGAATCTCTAAAAGCTCTTTCTTACTGTAGATAGTTCCATATTCGGAAGGCGAAGATAGAAATACAATCTTCGGAGCAGTCAGAAATTCCACCTGTCCGTGATCGTAATAATGTGCGGCTGTCTCTCTGACTGCTTCTGCCGTTAATTTTCCTTCTTTCGCAGGAACTGACAATATCTTATGTCCGGTATGTTCAATAGAACCTGCCTCATGGTGATTGATATGTCCGTTTTCTGCACAGATCACACTCTCATAAGGACGTAAGGCAGCAGTCATTACGGTAATATTCGCCGGTGTTCCCCCAACCATAAAATGAATATCTACATCTGCACCGCCAAGATATTTCCGGATCTCGTCGGCTCCTTTCTGACACCACTCATCTTCTCCATATCCCGCATAAGATTCTGTATTGATCTCACCAATCGCCTGAATAATCGCATTATGCGCGCCATGATTGTAATCATTGTTAAAACGTATCATTTGAAAACCTCCTGTTAAGTTTTGTGCTATTTCACTTTTATAACATATTCCTCAAACAAGTTCAACAGAAACTTGTTTGTATCATATTACTCAAATAAGTTAAGTTCAAACTTATTTATAACATATTACTTAAACAAATTTCATATAAAAAAGAGTCCGCATAATGCGAACTCTTTTTACACTCAGTGTATGAAAACTCAAAATTATTTAAGGTTAACTTCTGCACCTTCACCCTCAAGTTTAGCTTTGATTTCCTCAGCCTCAGCTTTAGAAGCGCCTTCTTTAACTACCTTCGGAGCTCCGTCTACTAATTCTTTAGCTTCTTTTAATCCAAGTCCTGTGATCTCACGAACAACTTTGATTACTTTAACTTTAGAAGATCCAGCAGATACTAATTCTACGTCGAACTCATCTTTCTCTTCTGCTGCTCCTGCTCCGTCAGCTCCTGCTGCTGCAACTACTACACCTGCTGCTGCAGAAACACCAAATTCTTCTTCACATGCTTTTACTAAATCATTTAACTCTAATACTGATAACTCTTTGATTGCATCAATAAATTCAGCTGTTGTTAATTTTGCCATTTTATTATCCTCCATTTTTTAATATTTGTTATAATTGATTACTCCTCTGTCGGAGCTTCTTCTGCTGCTTCTTCAGCCGGAGCAGCTTCGCCTCCCTGCTCTGCGATCTGATTAAGAACACGAGCAAGATTGGTGATAGGTGACTGTAAGCTTCCAAGTAACTTGGACAGTAACTCTTCTCTTGAAGGAACTTTGGAAAGTTCTGTAAGTCCTGCTACATCGTAAACTGTACCTTCAACAACACCAGCTTTTAATTCAAGTGCTTTTGCATCTTTTGCAAATTTGCAAAGGATTCTTGCAGGAGCTGTAGCGTCATCTTTAGAAATTGCGATAGCGCTTGGACCTTCCAAGTGTTCATCTAAAGCTGCAAAATCAGTTCCTTCAAAAGCTCTTTTCATCATTGTGTTTTTACAAACTTTGTAGACGATACCAGCTTCTCTTAACTGTTTACGAAGAGCAGTGTCCTCTGCAACAGTCAGTCCACGATAGTCAACTAAGACAACGCTTGCTGCATCTTTGATATCTTCTGCAATAGCCTGTACGATTGGTTGTTTTAATTCAACTTTTGCCACGAATGGTGCACCTCCTTATAGATTTTGAGTTTTACACCGCCGATAGATAAAAAATAAAACCTCTACATCCTAAGACATAGAGGTTGTAAAGTCATACATTTTGTATCGATCTTTCCTCGGTAGGCGTCTGAATCTCATCCTTACATTCTTACGAATACCTACTGTCTTCGGCAGTCCTTGAACAGATTATCACACCTGCATGTATTTGTCAATACTTTTTTGTATTTATCCGTTATTTTTTATGAACATTTTTATAATCTGTTTTCACGATCTGTTTTACGCAGATTTTCTCTCTATTTTAAAGGACTTTCTCTGGTCATAACCATCCAGGAACTCTCCCATACGTTTCATCGCATCAGAGAGAACTTCTGCCTGTGGAAGCATAACCAGACGGAAGTGATCCGGTCTGTGCCAATCAAATCCGCTTCCCGGTACAAGCAGAATATTTGTCTCATGAAGCAGATCACTTGCAAACTGCTTGTCATCCGTAATGTGGAACCTATCTACATCCATTTTCGGGAAGATATAGAATGCACTGTTGTTCTTTACAAATGAAAGTCCGTCGATCTTCTCAAGCTCACGGATCGTTGCTTCTCTCTGCTCGTAGATTCTTCCACCCGGGCGAACCATGGACATCGGTGTCTCCATATCATCAAGTGCAGCCGGGATAACAATCTGTCCCAGTGTATTTGCGCACAGACGAAGAGATGTAAGCTGTACGATTCCCTGTTTGTAATCTTCTGTCAGTGCTCTCGGTCCGCTGATGATCATCCATCCACATCTGTATCCACACAAGCAGTGGGATTTGGAAAGTCCGTTCAGTGTTACCATCGGCACATCATCCGCAAGTGATGCGATCGATGTATGCTCCAGTCCGTCCATTACAAGGCGGTCGTAGATTTCATCGGCAAATACCATGATTCCGGCTTCTCTTGCGACTTCAACGATCTGTTCCAGAATCTCTCTTGGATATAACATTCCAGTCGGATTATTCGGATTGATCACAACGATTGCTTTTGTTCTGGATGTAATCTTAGAACGGATATCATCGATATCCGGATACCAGTTTGCCTTCTCATCGCAAACATAGAACACCGGTTTTCCTCCTGCAAGATATACAGAATTTCCCCAAATTGAATAACTCGGTGTCGGTACAAGCACTTCATCGCCATCATTTAAAAGTGGCATCAATGCAAACGAAACAACCTCACTGACTCCATTACCAATAAATACATCATCAGCTGTTACGCCTTTGATTCCTTTTGATCTGTGATATGAGCTAATCGCTTCACGGGACTGCGGCATCCCCCTGAAATCACAATAGCCTACCCCATCAGCTGTGTGATGCTCCAGCGCATCTTCAATGCTCTTCGGCTGTTTAAAACCGAATGTTGCCGGATTACCGGTATTCAATTTCAGCACGTCGATTCCCTTTGCCTGCATGTTCATAGCTTCAACAAATAATGGTCCTCTGATATCTGAGTGTACATGTTCCATTCTCTTTGCTCTTAAGATTTTATTCATTGTATTCCCCACCTTTATATTTTATATCATTATTTGTTTATCTTTCTCTTGTTGCTATTATCATAACGCAGTAGTATACTATATTCAAATACTTATAATTATATAAATGTTATATCATTTTAACTATAAGGAGAATTTTATGTTTACGTGGAAGAAATATATTTATGAAGTTTACAGAGAAAAGAGCTTTTCAAAAGCCGCGCAGAACCTTTATATCAGCCAGCCTTCTTTAAGCGCCCGTGTAAAGAAAGTAGAGAAAGAAATCGGGTTTCCTTTGTTCGACCGCAGCACCAGCCCACTGCAGCTTACAGAAGTCGGGGAAGTTTATATAAAAGCTGCGGAAGAGATTTTCCAGATTGAGCAGCGGGTGGAAAATTACATCAACAATCTGACTACACTGAAAACCGGAAGTCTGTCGCTTGGCGCCAGCACGCTCTTCGCCGGTTATGTTCTGCCACCGATCGTCACAGATTTTAAGAAAAAATTCCCTGACGTTGACATCCAGATCACAGAGGGAAATACAACGCTTCTGGAATCTTTGCTCAGCAATAACTCCGTTGACTTCGTAATCGACAACTATCATTATGACAGTACACTTTACAGCCGTGAACTCTACTGTATGGAAAATATTTTTCTCGCTGTCCCACGTCATTTCCGCGAAAACGAAAAGCTTGAATCATACCAGTTATCTCATGAATCAATCCAAAACAAGGACTATCTGAAAGGTACCTGCCCTGCTGTGCCACTGGAACATTTTTCAAAGCTTCCTTTTATCACTCTTGCACCGGGAAATGACACAAGAATCCGTGCAGACAGGCTGTGCCGCGAAGCAGGCTTTCATCCACATATTATTCTGGAACTGGATCAGCAGTCCACCGCCTACATGGCTGCATCCACACAGCTCGGTGCCACATTTATTAGCGATATGCTTGTAAGACAGCTCCCGGCATTTGAGCATTTCGTTTATTACAAATTAGCCGGTGACAGCGCCCACCGTCAGGTTTATTTCTACTACAAGAACCACAAATATAAAACAAGAGCCATGGAAGAATTTCTCTCCATGACTCATCTTCAGAATCTGCCATCTGCATAATTGCCGACTTCATTGCTGTAGCAGAAAGCTACTATACAAAAACAGGCTTGCAAATACTTCATAATAGACTTTGCAAGCCTGTCAGCTTTAATATTCCGTTCTAATGAATCCATCCCTGCTGGAATGCTTTTTCTTTATTATATGCGTACAATTCAGCATACGTTGCATATACATATGGATATACATAGAAAACACCTGCAATTCCACATGTTATAATAGTTAAAATATACCAACCAATAAAGGACAGTCCCAGCATAAATGCATTCGCTTTCTCTCCGTCCATCATCTGTTTACTCAGTGCAAATGCCTCTCTACTGTCCATACCCGGATTTTCCGCAAGAATATACGGAACCATCAGGTATTCAAAACTCTTTACAATCCCCGGAATGATCAGCAGTAATGTCCACAGGAAAGTATATAAGTCTTTCAGAAACATTGTCTTTACAATGTTCAGGTAATTACCGGATTTAAATCCGTCAAAAATTGTTCCAACCGTCGGTGCGGAATCTCTGTTCTGAATGAAGAAACGGTCTCCACCTACTTCGATTACATTGCTGACAAAAAAACTAAACAATACTGCAAGGATAGCTATTACTCCCAGGATGCTGACTGCCATTCCTGCAAGCCCTGTTGGAATACCCATAATGTGTTCTGTAGCAGATGTTGAACCTGAAAATATATCTGCCAGGTCCGATACATCTGATGCATTACTGACTACAGATACACCGCCTCCTGTAAGTAACTCAACCACAAGCGCTGCTCCGACACACGGCCAGTAATTTCTACGGAAAGCATTCTTTCCATTCATTTTCAATTCTGTGTTTAAATACATAACCCTCGTCCTCCCTCTTCTCTATAGTATGCAGAAACGCTACAAACTGTTACATTTCTGAAGGATAATCTCATCTTACTATCTTTCGACACGAAACACAAGGCTCTTCATAAATTCTTAATCTTTCCTTCAACGACAAAACAAAAAAAGAGCCTTCGCTCCGCGGATGAACACTTCATCCGTTTTGCAAAGACTCCATGATATTATTCTGCCTTTAATTAAGCAAGTTTCATTGGGTTAACCTTAACACCAGGTCCCATTGTAGATGTCAGAACAACACTCTTTAAGTACTGTCCTTTAACAGCTGCTGGTCTTGCTTTGTTAATTGCATCGATAAGCGTCTGGAAGTTGTCCGCAAGTTGTTCTTCAGTAAAGGATGCTTTACCTACTGGCACATGGATAATGTTTGTTTTATCAAGTCTGTACTCAATCTTACCGGCTTTGATTTCCTGAACAGCTTTTGTAACGTCCATAGTTACTGTACCAGCCTTCGGGTTCGGCATAAGTCCTTTTGGTCCAAGTACACGACCAAGACGACCAACAACACCCATCATGTCTGGTGTAGCTACTACTACGTCAAATTCGAACCAGTTCTCGTTCTGGATCTTCGGAATGAGTTCTTCTCCTCCAACATAATCAGCTCCAGCTGCTTTAGCTTCTTCAGCTTTAGCATCTTTAGCGAATACTAAGATACGAACTTTTTTACCTGTTCCGTGTGGCAGTACAACTGCTCCACGAATCTGCTGGTCAGCGTGACGTCCGTCACATCCGGTTCTGATATGAGCTTCGATGGTTTCATCGAATTTTGCTACTGCAGTTTTCTTTACTAATGCTACTGCATCGGCAGCATCATACAGAGTTGCTCTGTCGATTGCTTTTGCAGCTTCAACGTATTTCTTTCCTCTTTTCATTCTAAATAAACCTCCTTGTGGTATTATCGGGAAAACCCTCCCACTTATTCTTCAACTGTTACACCCATACTGCGGCAAGTTCCTGCGATCATGCTCATAGCAGATTCAACAGATGCAGCATTTAAGTCCGGCATCTTAAGCTCAGCGATTTCCTGAACCTGTGCTTTTGTGATAGTAGCAACTTTCTTCTTATTCGGAACGCCTGATCCAGATTTGATGTTGCAGGCTTTCTTAATCAGAACTGCTGCCGGTGGTGTCTTTGTGATGAAGCTGAAGCTTCTGTCATTATAAACAGTAATTACTACAGGGATGATCATATCTCCCTGATCTGCTGTCTTAGCGTTGAACTGTTTTGTAAATTCAACGATGTTTACACCGTGCTGACCAAGAGCTGGTCCAACCGGTGGTGCCGGAGTTGCTTTTCCAGCAGGAATCTGTAATTTAATGTAACCTTGTACTTTTTTTGCCATTTCAATTACCTCCTTGTGGTGATTGCGGGACTTACGTGTACCCTCCCACATCTTCTTCTAACTTTCGTAATGGGTACAGAGCAAATCTCTGTGCTCTTACATCTTCTTAACTTCTGCGAAACCAATTTCTACCGGCGTTTCGCGGCCGAACAGTTCAACATTGATCGTCAGGCTCTGCTTCTGTGGGTTAATCGTCTGAATAACACCAACAGTGTCAGCCCATGCTCCGGCGATAACCTGAATGGTATCTCCTTCTTCAAAATCTACTACAATGTTGTCCTGTGCAATTCCAAGCGGAGCCATCTCAGCGTCTGTAAGCGGAACCGGTTTTGATCCAGGTCCGACAAATCCTGTTACTCCTCTTGTATTACGCACAACATACCAAGTGTCGTCATTCATGATCATATGAATGAGCACGTATCCCGGAAACATCTTCTTCTGAGTTGCTTTCTGCACTCCGTTCTTGAGTTCCACTACATCCTGCATCGGAACACGAACCTCCAGGATCTGATCTTCCAGATGTCTGTTTTCAACTGTCTTATCAATGTTGGCTTTTACTTTGTTCTCATACCCTGAATAAGTATGAACTACATACCATCTTGCTTCTGACATAATCTCACCTTTCCTGTTCGTTTCTTCATTAGCCAAGGTTGACTAAGATATCGATACCATGCTGTACCAGGAAATCAATCAATGCAATAATCGCACCCAGCACTGCCGAAGTTACTACAACGGCTCCCGTGTGTTTCGCAAGTGTCAACTGATCTGGCCATACGATCTTTTTGAATTCACTGCTAAGACCTTTGAACCAGCTTTTTTTCTGAGTCTTTTCACTCATGACATTCACACTCCTTCTTGGCGATTATTTTGTTTCCTTGTGCAATGTGTGTGACTTACAGAATCTGCAGTATTTCTTTGTTTCCATGCGCTCCGGATGAGATTTCTTATCCTTTGTCATGTTGTAGTTACGCTGCTTGCATTCTGTACATTCCAATGTGATTCTTGTACGCACAACTTCCACCTCGCTTCATATTTCTTAAGTTAACGTGTTGCCGGCAGTTTGCGAGACTGCCTCGTCTTTTTTAGGCATAAAAAAAAGACCTACTTCCATTCGCCATGATAGTGTACCATACACCCGGCGAAAAAGCAAGCCTTTTTCTTCTATTATAAATGTTTTATTATGAATGTTTTCCTATATGATATTCTCTCTTCATAGCACGCATGATCGTTCTGGATGCCACATCTACGATAAGGAATCCAAAAGCAATTGCCAGACATGTCTCAAACAATACCATCGTCTCGCTGATTGCCATTGCTTTATCATTGCTGATGATTCCATACATCATATAGTAGAGATTCGGTCCGGGAATCAGCGGGAACACGGACGCGGTCAGGAAGATCGTTGACGGCGCGCGGTTCACTCTTGACATGATAAATGCAAAAAATCCTACGAACACGGCTCCCAGTAAAGTCGCAATAAAGTTACTCGGTTTGATCAGATATACGCCTTCATAGATCGCCCATGTAAAGAAAGCGCCTACTCCGGAATACCATACCTGTCTTCCGCGGATCTTAAACCAGAACGCAAATCCGATACAGGCGATCGTACAGGAAACTAACTGGATCGGTATGCTGTGATTTAAAATAAATCCCTCTGCCGATACACCTTTCAGCATGATCATCGCAAGCGCTGTACCGAATGCAATTCCGGCAGCTCCCAGCATGGAGTTCATGATATTGATCGTTCCGGAAATAAAGTCTCTCTGCAAAAGTTCCCGGATACCGTTCGTTGTGCCAAGTCCACTGATCAGCAGCATAACGATACCGATCATAATCCTCTCCGGATGACTTCCAAGCCCCATCCGGACAGACTCTATAATGATCACTTCTGATAAGAAAGACAGGATCAGGTTGTAGATCATCAGATTCTCTTCTCTTCTGCTTAACCATCCGCCTACAATAACGATCATCAGCGATACGATCACTGCAACGATTGCATCCGCAAAATTACATCCAAAGAACACGGCGAATCCGGTTCCGCCCATCACGGCAGCAAAATACTTCGTATATGGTTTCTGCTGTGGTCTCCTCATAACTTCCAGATATTTTTCCCGAAGTTCCTTGTCATCCGGCTTATTCTGGCAAACATATCTGCACAGATTATTGAGATAATCCAGTCTGTCAAAATTCGTATCTGTCGATTCGATATGACGGATCTGTGTAAGGATCTCTCCATCCGGTGTCTCCACCGTGATCTGAATGTTGCTTGGTATAACAAATACATCATATTTTACAAAACCATAACTCTTACATATTCTATATAAACTGTCATCTATTCGGAAGTTCTCAGCCCCACTCATCAGCATAGCTTCTCCGATATCAAGGATTCCCTGTAGCAATCTCTGATAATCCATTGCATTTCCTCCCTTTCTCAAACAGATCTCTCTGTTTTATAATCCGATTTCACCGTATAAATCTAGCACATTTATCACTATTAGACAATAGTAATCAATGATTAACATTTATTGTTTTTATCTATAAACAATTTCCGCTATATTGTCTCTTTTTTCACAAAAATTTTGGTAAAAACATTGCAATACAATTGCGTCTGATAGCAAAAAATTGTATAATTATTTTATCGAGTAAGAAAGAGAGGGCTCATTATGAAACATAACAATATGTTAGCAATGATTTTAGCTGGCGGCAGAGGATCCCGACTGCATGAGCTGACTAACAAAGTGGCAAAACCAGCCGTTTCTTACGGTGGCAAATATCGCATTGTTGATTTCCCGCTCAGCAACTGTGCCAACAGTGGAATAGATGTTGTAGGTGTCTTAACACAGTATGAATCCATTCTTCTAAACAGTTATGTAGCTGCAGGTCGCCGCTGGGGACTTGACGCAAAAGAAAGCGGTGTCTACGTACTGCCTCCTCGCGAGAAAGCAGACTCCAATCTGGATGTTTACCGCGGTACTGCCGATGCAATTTCACAGAACATTGATTTCATCGACACATACGATCCGGAATATGTACTTGTTCTTTCCGGCGATCACATTTATAAGATGAATTATGCAAAGATGCTGGAAGAGCACAAGGCACACAATGCCGATGCGACAATTGCAGTTATCCAGGTCCCGATGAAAGAAGCCAGCCGTTTCGGTATCATGAACACAAACGAAGAAGGACAGATTGTAGAATTCGAGGAGAAACCGGAAAAACCGAAGAGCAATCTGGCTTCTATGGGAATTTATATTTTTAACTGGAAGCTTCTTCGCAAAATGCTGGTTGCTGATATGAAAGCTACAGATTCCAGCCACGACTTCGGTAAGGATATTATTCCTACATTATTAAAGGATGGTAAATATCTGTACGCTTACAAATTCAAAGGATACTGGAAGGATGTCGGAACCATTGATTCCCTCTGGGAAGCGAATATGGATCTTCTGGATGCCAACAATGAACTGGATTTAAGTGATCCAACCTGGAAGATTTACACGGAAGATGTTACCGCACTTCCTCAGTATATCGGACCTAATGCTGATATCACCCGCGCCTTTATCACACAGGGCTGTATGGTAGATGGCGAAGTGAAGAATTCTGTTCTTTTCACCGGCGCAAGAGTCAACCCGGGAGCAAAAGTCATCGACAGCGTACTGATGCCGGGCGTAGAAGTAGAAGAAGGTGCGGTCATCACCCGTGCGCTTGTCGCAGACGGTGTAAAGATTGGCAAGGATGCCGTTGTAGGAAGCGCAGACAGCGAGCACATTGAGCTTGTGTCCAAGCGCGTAAAGGGGGTTGAATAATATGGCAAAAGCATTTGGAATTGTAAATTTTGCGGGAAACCATGTCCGCGTGGAAGGATTACAAAGTTATCGTCCGGTTGCGGCTTTTTCTTTCCTCGGAAGATATCGTGTTGTGGACTTTCCCATTTCAAATATGAGCAACAGCGGCATTGACCACATCCAGGTTTATGTCAGAAGAATGCCACGTTCCCTGAATGATCATCTGGGAACCGGACGTCATTACAACATTAACTCCAAACGTGGACGTTTACATACTTTATTTTCTCTGACCGGAAATGATCAGGATCTTTACAACAATGATATTGCTGCATTTTATGATAATATGGAATGTATCAAGGACGAGAATTTCCCTTATGTTGTAATTACTCCAAGTTATATGATCTACTGTCAGAATTATAATGATCTGATTGAAACTCATATTGAATCCGGTGCTGATATCACAATGCTATATCACACCGTTGACAACGCCAAAGATTCTTTCATCAACTGCAATGTTCTGAACCTGAATAAGCAAAAAGGCGTACTGGGCATGGAGCCAAATCGCGGAACAGCAAAGACACGTAATATTTCCATGGATACCTATGTTATGAAAAAGGAACTTTTCATCGAGCTGATTCACAAAGCAAAGAAGATTTCTTCCTTATATACTCTGGCAGATATTATCAATCATGAATGCGAGGAGCTGGATATCCGCGGAGTTTCCCACAGAGGTTATTTTGCAGCGATTTCTGATTTCAAGAGTTATTACGATGCAAATATTTCTCTGATCGACTTTAAGACAGCAAGAAGCCTCTTTAGTAAAGACTGGCCAATTTATACACGTACAAACGATTCCGCACCGACACATTATTTTGAAAGTGCAGATGTAAAAAATTCTGTTATTTCCAACGGAAGCTCAATTGAGGGAACGGTTGAACATTCTGTTATGGGACGTGGTTGCCAGATTGAAGAGGGCGCTGTCGTGAAGAATTGTGTTGTTCTTTCCGGCGTCAAGATCGGCAAAGGTGTTCATGTTGAGAATATGGTCATCGACCGCAATGCCAAACTGATCCATACACCACAGATTATTGCGGATCCGGATCATCCAGGATATATCAAACGCGGTGATACTTTATAACATAATACCAGTGTCAAAAAACTGAAACTACGATGTACTTTTCTAAAACTGAGACATTCACCTCCTGCCGGAGAAATTCTGGCAGGAGATTTTTTATTCCTGTATATTTTCCCCAATTTTACAAATCCTATATTATACTACAAAGAAAGGATGACAACCTATGAATAAAATGTTTTGTTTTCAATGCCAGCAGACCGCTCACAATACCGGCTGTGAAGGAAATGCCGGCGTCTGTGGCAAAAAATGTGGCACTGCAAATGCGCAGGATGCACTCACAAACGCACTGATTGGTCTTGCCCGCGCAGTAAATAAAAAGACGCCTTCTGAACAATCTGACCGACTCGTGCTGAAAGGACTTTTTACAACGGTCACAAATGTGAATTTCCATGAAGACAATGTGCGCAAACTGACACAGGAAATACAGGCGGAAAGAAACGCGATCGATGCTTCCGCAGAAGAATATGACATCCGAAATATCTGGGAAAATCATGAGGATATCCGCTCTTTGAAATCTCTGATCCTCTTCGGACTGCGCGGCATGGCTGCCTATGCTTATCATGCACTGGCGCTTGGCTACACTGACCGGGATGTTCTGAATTATTTCTACGAAGCGCTTGCTGTTCTCGGTGAACCGTCAGATACTAGTAAAGAAAACTTCGAAAGACTTCTCTCCTACGTCCTGAAAACCGGAGAGGTCAATTACCGATGCATGGAGCTTCTGGACAAAGCCAATACGGAAAGCTATGGAACTCCTGTTCCAACTGAAGTTCCACTTACGATTGAAAAAGGACCTTTTATTGTTGTAAGTGGACACGATCTTCACGATTTGAAATTGCTTCTGGAACAGACAAACGATACGGGCATCAACATTTATACACACAGTGAAATGCTGCCTGCCCACGGCTACCCGGAGCTTAAGAAATATCCACATCTGAAAGGAAATTTCGGAACTGCATGGCAGAACCAGCAATTTGAATTTCACAACATTCCGGCACCAATCCTGTTCACAACAAACTGCCTCATGCCGGTAAGACAGAGCTATTGCGACCGTGTATTTACCACCTCCATCGTCTCTTACCCAAAACTTATCCACATCGGAGAAGAGAAAGATTTTACACCGGTTATTGAAAAAGCACTGGAATGTGGCGGTTACGGTAAAGACCATCCGATGTACGGCGTCAATGGCGGCAATACTATTATGACCGGATTTGCGCACGGCACTGTCTTAAAAGAAGCCGGCAGGATCATTAATCTTGTAAAAAACGGGAAAATCCGTCATTTCTTCCTGATCGGTGGCTGCGACGGTGCAGCTCCGGGGCGGAACTACTACACCGAATTTGCCAAAAAGACACCTTCCGATACATTGATTCTCACGCTTGCCTGCGGCAAGTACCGGATCAATGATCTGCATCTGGGCGAAATAGACGGACTTCCCCGTATTATGGATATGGGACAGTGCAATGATGCTTACAGTGCGATTCAAGTAGCGCTGGCTCTCGCCGATGCCTTTCACTGTAGCGTCAATGAACTGCCCCTGACTCTTGTATTGTCATGGTATGAGCAGAAAGCGGTCTGCATCCTGCTCACACTGTTATATCTGGGTATCCGGAATATCCTTCTCGGGCCTACACTCCCTGCATTTGTCTCACCAAATGTTTTGGAAGTATTAAAAGAAACGTATCAGCTGACACCAATTTCCACACCAGAGGCAGATCTGAAACGCATCCTCGGATAGTATTGCTTCTTCGGAATTCGCCTAAGCAAAAACCTCCTGCCAGAGTTCATGATTCTGGCAGGAGGTTTGCTTTTATTTATGATAATTCCAATTTTCCGGTATAGAGCTGGTAGTACGTGCCCTTGTTCTTAATGAGATCTTCGTGATCACCTCTCTCGATGATCTTACCGTGCTCCAGAACAATGATCGCGTTACTGTTACGGATCGTAGAGAGCCGATGTGCGATCACAAATACGGTACGTCCTTTCATCAGGTTATCCATTCCCTTCTGTACGATACTCTCTGTACGTGTATCAATGCTAGAAGTCGCTTCATCCAGGATCAGTACCGGCGGATTGGCAACAGCAGCTCTTGCAATCGACAGAAGCTGTCTCTGTCCCTGTGAGAGTTCCTCACCGTCTCCGCTTAACAATGTCTGGTAGCCGTGCGGCAGCATTTTAATAAACTGATCTGCATGCGCCAGTTTCGCCGCCTCGTATACCTGCTCGTCAGTCGCATTCAGATTACCATAACGGATATTGTCCATGATTGTTCCGGTAAATAAATGCGTATCTTGCAGTACAATTCCAAGAGACCGTCTCAGATCATCCTTCTTGATCTTGTCAATATTGATTCCGTCATAGCGGATCTTGCCTTCCTGAATATCGTAGAAACGGTTGATCAGGTTTGTGATCGTTGTCTTACCGGCTCCGGTCGATCCGACAAATGCCAGTTTCTGTCCCGGTTTTGCAAATAGACTGATGTCATGCAGAATTACTTTATCATCTTTGTATCCAAACGTTACATCTTCAAAGCGGACATCTCCGGTCAGCTCTGTATATGTCACACTTCCATCTGCGCTGTGCGGATGTTTCCATGCCCACATACCGGTTCTCTCTTTGCACTCAGTAATATTTCCATCTGCATCTTTCTTCGCATTGACCAATGTGACATAACCCTCGTCCTTCTCCGGTTCTTCATCGATCAATGCAAAGATACGTTCTGCACCGGCAAGCGCCATAACAATCGAGTTAAACTGCTGCGCCACCTGCATGAACGGCTGTGTAAAGCTCTTCGTAAACTGAAGATATGATGCCATAACGCCAAGCGTAATTCCTCCGACCCCTGCTACAGAGAGGAAACCGCCAAGAACTGCCGTCAGTACAAACTGTAAGTTACCGATATTTCCGATAACCGGTCCCATCATATTTGCAAATTTATTTGCCTGGGAAGCACTCTCGAACAACGCTTCATTCAGCTCATCAAATTCCTGTTCAGAAATTCGTTCATGGTTGAACACTTTGACAACGCGCTGTCCGTTCATCCGTTCTTCTACAAATCCTGTTACATCCGCAAGTGAATTCTGCTGTTTCACAAAATATTTTCCACTGTTTCCACCGATTTTTCCTGTCACCTTCATCATAATTCCAATCACAACAAATGCAAGAACTGTCAGGATCGGACTTAACACAAGCATGGAAATGAAAGTCACGATGATCGTAAACAGAGACATCAACGCCTGCGGGATTGCCTGGCTGATCATCTGCCTTAACGCATCTGTATCATTTGTGTAAAGACTCATGATGGAACCATTGGTACGCTCGTCAAAATAGCGGATCGGCAGTGTCTGCATATGTTCAAACATATCGTCACGGACACGTTTTAGCACGCCCTGACCGATATAAACCATCAATCTTGTGTATGTGAAGGTCGCCAGCACTCCGGCAATGAAAATGCATGCCAGCACACCAAGCGCCTGATACAGTTCTGTGTAATTCGGATTCTGCTGCCCGATCAACGGAATAATATAATCATCCAGCATAAATTTCAACGACAGTGAAACGGAAATACTTGCTACCGCACTGATCAAAATACAGATAAATACAAGAACGAATCGGAATTTATAAGTTTCTGTCACATATTTCAGAAGCCGCTTTGCTGTCTTGATATCATTTTTAGAAATTCTCTTTTTCTTATTCATCTTCGCCGCCTCCTTTCACCTGTGACTCATAAACCTCCCGATAAATATCATTTGTCTTCAGCAACTCTTCCGATGTTCCGACACCCAGCACCTTACCGTCATCCAGCACGATGATCTGATCTGCATCTTCTATAGAAGAAATACGCTGTGCGATAATGATCTTCGTCGTATCCGGAATCTCCTCCCGGAATGCTTTACGGATCAGCGCATCCGTCTTTGTATCTACTGCGCTCGTTGAATCGTCCAGAATAAGGATTTTCGGCTTCTTCAGCAATGCTCTTGCAATACAGAGACGCTGTTTCTGTCCACCGGATACATTGTTACCGCCCTGCACGATCTGCGTATTATATCCGTCCGGAAATTCCTGTACAAATCCGTCTGCCTGTGCAAGACGGCATACTCTTTTTACTTCCTCTTCGCTTGCATCTTTATCACCCCAGCGGATGTTGTCGTATATCGTCCCGGTAAATAATACATTTTTCTGAAGTACCATGGACACCTGGTCACGCAACACTTTCAGATCATAATCTCTGACATCCACGCCACCGACTTTTACCTGTCCGCCTGTGACATCATAAAGTCTTGGAATGAGCTGAACAAGTGTAGACTTCGCACTTCCGGTTCCTCCGATGATACCGATCGTCTGACCGGATTTAATATGAAGATTTATATCTTTCAGCGACAGATTTCCGCCTTCTCCGGCATAGCTGAAATTCACATGATTGAAAACAATCTCGCCATTGTCTACCGTCTTTACTGCATTTTCCTTATCCTGCATCTCCGGTACTTCTTCCAGCACCTCTGTAATACGGTCTGTGGATGCCTGCGCAATCATGATCATAACAAATACAAATGTAACCATCATCAGTGCACCAATGATCTGCAATGCGTATACAATAATACTGGTCAGTTCTCCTGTCTCCATCTGACCACCGATAATACTCTTTCCACCGATCAGAACAAGCAGGATAACAACTGTATACATGACGAACTGCATTACCGGTGAGTTCCATGCAACAATCTTCTCTGCCTTTGTGAACAGATTATACACATACTGGGAAATGCCGTGAAATTTCTTCACTTCATAGTCTTCTCTTACAAATGCCTTTACCACACGGGATGCATTTACATTTTCCTGCACGGAATTATTTAACACATCGTACTCATCAAATACTTTGATAAAATGCGGATGTGCTTTTTTTGCAATAAATATCAGTGTTCCGCCAAGCACCGGCACTACGATCAGAAACAGTAACGCTGCTTTCTTATTCAGAAGAAGTGTCATCACCCACGATAAGATCACCATGATCGGCGCTCTTGCTAACAGACGAATGCTCATCATATACGCCATCTGCACATTCGTAATATCTGTTGTCATACGTGTAACCAGTCCGGATGTGGAGAAATGATCGATATTATGGAACGAAAATTCCTGTATCTTATAGAAAATATCATGACGCAGATTCTTCGCATATCCGGCTCCGGCAACGGCTGCCATATTTCCTGCCTGCACACCGAAAAACAATGCCAGCATTGCCATGACCACCAGGATAACTCCTCTCTGTATGATGTAATTCATATCTCCCTGTGCGATTCCCACATCAATGATCTTTGCCATCTCAAGCGGGATCAAAACTTCCATAAAAACTTCCAGAACTACAAGAAGAGGTGCCATGACAGACTGCTTTTTGTATTCTCTGACAGATTTCAACAATGTTTTGTTCATCGTTATCTCCTCCTTTTCATTTTTCTATCTCATAACTTTTTATTGTTTAGCTGTTTTCTTATTTATCTGCTTTCTTTTTTGCTGTTTCTTCTTTTGCCGCCTTTTCTTCTTCGGCAAGGTTCCGATACATGAGACACATAACCTTCTTGCATATCAGTACATCTTCTTCAGAAATACCTGCGACCAGCATTGCTTCGGTCTGGTGAATGTGCTCCATAATAAATTTGTGCACTTTTTCAGCCTTCCCTGTCGGAACTATCCGTTTCAGCCGGGCATCAGACTCTACCGCTTCACGCGTGATAAATCCATGCTCTTCCATTAATTTCAGTATTCCGGTCGCTGTAGACTTGCGGATACAGAATTCTTCTTCCACATCTTTCTGGTAAATATCCTTGTGCTCAGATTCCAGCAAAATAAATTTGAGCACGTGTCTCTGCATTGCTGTGAGTTCTTCCGTATCGTCAAATGGCGTCCCACAATTGTGCCGTTTCATCTGATGAGAAAGTATATGGATCAGCCTTCCCATATGCATCTCTTTGATTTTCTGATCTGGATCCTGCATATTTGATTCCTCCTTGTAATCTATGTACAGACCTGGTTATATGCTCTGATATCCCTTCCCGGTCACACATTTTAATTCCTGCGTAACAGTTAGTCTCCAAATAGTTCGCATGCTAACTGTTCGTATGCTAACTTATTATATGCGTCTCATTTTCAAATGTCAATATATTTTTTTAGACGGCTTCCTCGCTGCCATAATACTTCATACACCAGCTCGCTTAACAGCCAGGTGATGTACATTCGCCAAATACAGATTCTTGTGCAAGCACAAATCTGTACTTGGCTCATCGTATACACAAAGAGAGACAAAAAGAAGGGTTCTTCTTTTTGTCTCTCACGGGGCATGTATCTATAAATTTGTTATTGTCTTATAAATTTTACTTCTATTCTTCCAGATCTGATTACTAATTTTCAAATACTGTCTGGTCTGTAACTGGTGTCTGAAGTGCTTGCAAAGCCTTCTCAACCAAAGCATCCCTGATTTTATAAGATTCTGCTTCGCCTTCTGTCGGATCACCGAGCGGATACGGGATTCCAATCGCCGGAACGATTCGGTTCGCACCGATCGTGCGTGAAATCGGAACTACTGTACACACATGCACCACCGGGATACCATATGCTTCAATGCCTTTTACCATCGTTGCACCGCAACGTGTACAGGTACCTCAGGTACTTACAAGAATAACTGCATCTACATGATCTTCTACCAGCTTCTTACCAATATCCGTGCCGAATTTTGCTGCTGAATTGGTAGCCGTTCCAGTTCCGGTCGTACTTGCAAAATACGGATACAATTTACCAATCTCTCCGTCCTTTTCCTTCTTCCGGAGAACATCCAGTGGAATAACGAGATTTGGATCTTCCATTACAAACTGTCTGTCATATCCACCATGGATTGTTGTATAATCATCCTTTGACATCTTTTCCATTCCCTCGATCGGATACCAGCCAAATTTGGTTGCATTGGATGATTCGATATGATCCGGATTGTCAAGTGGCACGATACCGCCGGAAGTTACAATGGCGATCGTTGCCTTGCTCATATCCTTGATAGCTTCTGCCGGAGGAACACGGTCGAACTTCGGCATCGGAAGGTCTGTGGAAAATTCTTCTCCGGCAATCTTCTTAAGAAGCATCTGGATTCCTCTCTCAGAACCTCTCTCATCCGCAAAATAATTAACACGGATTCCTCTCTCCAGATATCCTTCCTCTGCTGGTCCAAGGATCTCTTCACCTGCCGCAAGCTTACGGATCAGATTCACAAATTTCGGTACTGCTTTACGCATTGTTGCTGCAGAATTACCTGTCTCTACGAGAATCACATCCTGACGGAACATATCTGTTCCCGGATTTTCCTTATACATACCGGACACAACCGGAATTCCAAGTCTTTCTTCCACTGCCTTGCATATTGTTCCGCATGCTACTCCATAACGTCCCGCATTAAATGCCGGTCCTGCAACAAATACGTCCGGGTGATAACGTTTCACCATCTCTACAATTGTATCTGTCGCTTCATCCAGATTCTCTCCAAAATAGTTATCACCACAGATCACAGTCGCAACGATCTCATAATCGTCTCCGAGTCCCTGTGCCAGTGCCAGTCCCGGTCCGATGACCTTCTCTTGTACTTCCGGTTCATAATCTGCTTTATCTTCTCCGCCGATACCGCCGAAGAACTGATTCAGATAATGTACAATTCGATATGCTGCCATGTTTCACCCCTCCTTTAGTATCCTTTTGCTGCCAGTTTGTTGTAGCCGTTCGCAATTGTAGATGCGATAATGATCTGCAGTTCTGCTTCAAATGAACCGTCTTCGTTCATACAGCCTGCCCAGCCACCGATCTGGCTCTCGATATATTCTGTTGTTCCGATTACCTTATCCATTGCCGGGAAATGAAGTGTTGCATTACCCTGTCCACAGGATGCAAGTGCTGTTGCTTCATCACAGGTATCTGCCAGAGAAGCTGATTTCCCATCCTTACCTGGGAACTCATCTGTAATCAGGCAAACTTTCGTTCCGGCTCTTTCTACTTTCTTACAGTTCATCATCAGATCTGTATCCGGATTGCCATATCCCTCTTCTGTGATCAGCACTCCGTCCAGTCCCATCCACTGACACAGCTTCGCAACCATATCAGAATGACGTTCCTTATCCGCAAGAAATACATTTTCATTCGTCAGAATCACGCCCATGAAATTGAGATCTTTTCCATGATGTCTGTATAAATCTTCAATAACCGGATTGTGCAGATGATGATAGCTGGTTACTTTATCACACGGTGCCACACAGTTACCGGATACGATTGCGCCATCCATGATCTCTGTCGGATACATAAATGTCGGTACGATCTGTTTTGCATCCACTCCATAATAATAAGTATCATGCAGCAATCCCTGTGACTGAAGCATATGTACATATCCGATCTTCGGAAGATCCGGGTATTGCTGTGCTTGTTCCAGAATTGGCTTTGTCTCATACACTTCCAGTGTGTCCGGTTCGATATTTCTTGCAAGTTCGCCAAGATATGTTGCAACTTTGAGGCCTGCCATACGTCCCGCACGCTCATAAACATGTGTTTCCAGACCTTCTTTTGGTTCGATCACCACGCACACATTGAGTGTCTTTGAAAACGGACAATAATCTGCTGCCGGTCCGCTCATATCAATGACACCTTCCTGGAATCCTACGATTCGTCCCACTGTAACAACACAACAGCCGGATAATGCATGTGTTCTTCCACTTCCAACCTGTGGAGACACTTTTCCGATCACACCTGGGAAAATCTCACCGCCACTGACTTTTACACGTGGTTCGATTACATCTTTTACCGGCGTGATTCTTGTCTTCTCACCCGGTTTTGCAAGTTCCAGATGGCAGCCAATCAATTTGTCATCTTCCAACACAAGGCGTTCTACTTCTTCCTTATTGATAGAAAGCACATGATCATCCACGCAGGACTTGTCACCAAACCGGATATCCCTGATCTCAATTTTACCTAACTCCAGTTTCATACTTCCTTCCCTCCTCATTCTGCTTTACTTTAAAGCTATTTTTATCTCTGTTATAAATACCTTGCTATCGTCTCTGCACTGTCTGCTGCGCTAAACGATCCTTGGCATAACATTCTGAACTATGGATAAATCAATGGTCTTGAAATCATCCTCTACTTTTTTGGGGTAGGAAGCCGGGGACGGTGCTATCTCCTGCCAGCGTCTGTATACTTCCAGACATTTTTCAATCAGCAGGATTGCCTTCATCGCATCTTCCCCGCTTCCCGGGTATACAATTACAGACCGATATGGCGTCTGATTCGGTTTCAGGCTCGATGCCTGCGGATGTGTCAGCAGAATATGGCGGTCATAAACCATATCCCGCGTTGCGATCAGAACTTCTTCATACGTCTGTTTTAAAATAACTTGCATCTCATCTTTGTATGCTTCAAACACGCGGTCATTATTCGTAATTATGATTGCTTTCTCTCGTTCGTACATACGCTTTTCCTCTGTAGATATCTATATTACAAGGTATCATTTTTATAAAAATTATTAGAACAAAGTGCCCTCTGTTCCGCCTTTATATTGTTTTATTCGGTGTGTTTGTATTATAATGTTTTTCTATAAATATAATCTTTCATTTGCTTTTTCTATCAAATTCAATGTAGCACAATCTTTATGTAGTTTCAATGGATTTTCTTAACATTTTGTTATTTTTTTATCTATTTTTACCATAAAATTATTCAAGCAAAAGTGCCGCAGGCACAACGGGCTCGCCTGTTTTGGTCCTCTGGTAGAAATAAATAAAAAAATCCTTGACAGAAACTAAAATAATTTCTGTCAAGGACGAGTTCTGCATTGGAAAAAAATATATATCTCCGGCTTATACCACCCGCGGTGCCGCCTTGATTCACAGCATGACCTGTGCGCGCATGAATGCTTTGATCTCCGCTTCATTGGTTTAGTATGTTAAATTGTTTTTTATAATTTAGTACAACATCATTCTGTTGTCAAACTATTTTTATTAAATGCGCCGCACTAAATGCGTCGCACGCTGATAACTAGTCAATCAGGTCATTCTGATATCTGGATAAATGCTCGTACGGCAGAATCTGACGTCCCCTGTACAGACCACAGCCGTCGTTAATCAGACTGTTGTTCACTGCTGCGAACATATTGACATCCAGGTCTTTTAACTCCAGATTGACAAGCCGTTTTCCACGCTCATATGCTTCATCAAAATACAGGTTCTCGCCCTCCGGAATAACTTTCCTCCTTGTTCGCTCCTGCTCCTGCTTCTTCTCGTAAGCCTTATGATTTGCCGCACCAATCTCTGCAATATCGTCCATTGTCTTCGTCCGAAGCTGCACTTCCATATAGCTTCGTGAACTGTTATCGTAAAATGTAATATGAAGAGACTGGTATCCACTCTCAATATGATTAGAAATATAATCTCTGTAATACGGGCGGACATTATCATGAAGCTGCTCTGACTTACTTTCCAGCACGCCTCTTGCCGACTCTGCCGAAAATCCCTGTGCTTCCAGAAATCCCGGCAACACATTGGCAATCTGATACAGATACTCGATCTCTTCCTTCTCCCATTCTGCTTCATTTTTTACGTTGCATTTCGGAAGAGAAACTACGATCCGATATGCAATAAAATCACGGAAACAGTTTAATTTTTCTTTTAATTCGGAAATGGTCGGATAGCGCCCGTATTTCTCGTAACATTCATAAACACATTCCACGATATAACCATTGAATTTCTCTTCCGCACGGAGCAGTGATTTGATCCTGCCTTTGAATGTAAATGCAAGAAACGGATATTCCTTTGCCATATATTTGTAAAATTCACGGATCTTCTGTGACTGTGCTGTCAGGAAGTCGTTGTGTTCCAGCATTTCCTGAATCTGGATCAGAAAATTACTGTGGATCAGATCGATCTCATTACCGGTACGTTTTGCTTCTTTTCTAAGATCTACGATATATTTGTGTAAAATCTTAAAGACTGTATTTCCGGAATATAAATAATCGTTTAATGTTATCATTCGCATCACCTCTTAAACTTATTTCATTATAACAGATGAGCATATGTGTTGCAGTACAATCTTTCTGTAATTTAAGCGTTCAAAAAGAAAGGGCACCACACGAATTTCGTGTAATACCCTTTGAAACGGATTAACTACTATAAAATGTCACTGCAGCATATATTTCTTCAATTGCCGCCGATTGGCAATTCCCAGCTTTTTGTAAACCGCTTTTAGCGTCCGGTTAAGCTGATTCTGTTCAATTCCCATATGTTCGGCAATCTCCACATTCATCCAGCCTCTGTTTGCCAGCATAGCTACTACAAATTCTTCTTTCGTAAGTACACTGAGTTTCCCGCCGACTGCTTTTGCTCCTTCTCCTTTGCTTCTAAGGCTATGCCATTTCTGCCATCCGTAACTGAAACGTTCCATGATCCGGAATATCCGGTCGAATTCTTCCGGCGACTCTTCTTTTATATATTGTTCCACCAGCCCCTGTAAAAGTCCATGATGTTCACCGATTCCTTCCAGCAGTCCATCCGGCTCTGCCAGTTCCCATGCTGCCCGAAAATGCTCTTCGGCTTCTTTCGTTTTCTTCATACTGACAGCGTCCATCGCTGCCACAAGGTGAAGATATATAAACGAAACCGGATATAACTGCGGGCTGAATGCAAGCCCTGTCTCTACGATTCCGCGGGAGCGCTCATACTCTCCCTTCTGATAAGCATCATATGCGATAAAGTAACATCCCCATAACCGCAATCCTTTTGGAAGATCTGTTAGATATTCAAAGATCAGAGGTGCTTCCCAGTCTTCGATATGAAGTAGCACTTTTGCCACACTTCCGGCAAATGCCGCATATGCTCTCTCTTTGCGATCTTCTGAATGAAGCAGCACATCAGCCGTCACTTTCATAACATGTGCACCTGCTTTTACTGCCTCTACTCCTCCTACCGAAAAATCAGAAAAAATATAGATCAGACACGCCGACATTCTGAATACAAGATCTTCATCCTGCAGATACTTCTCGGAAATTTCTGCCGCCTTCTCACTTTCTCCCCGAAAATAATAAAATTCCGCACGTGCCATTTCCCTGTGTGCAGAATCTTCCAGATTGTCAATGAGAGTTCTTGCTTCACCCGGAACATAGGATGTTCCCATAAACCATAACTTATGTTCCATAATACTTCATCTTCTTTCTGTCTTAATTTTTCACCTTATTTTAAATTTACTCTCTTTTAAATATAATTTTAATTTTCCGCTTTTATGCTTATTTCGGGGCAGATCCTTTTACTGACACTTTATATAATACCAGCAGATTGCTACCTGTTTTGGTTTCCTTGGTATAATAATATTGCATTTTTACATCCCTTGCAATAAAATATAAAAAACGACTTGTTTTCTTTAAAATTTCACTTGCCTTTTATGAACTGGAATCTGCATTTTGGGAAGGGAATTCTATGAATATTGAAAAATATACCATTTGCAGTGCTGCAATTTTATTAGAATATTATGACAACAAAATCCAGTCATTTCTTGAAAACTGCCACGATGATATTCTGTGGCTTGGACCAGCGCATGATCAGATGATCCGCGGAAAAGATAATCTGATAGATGCATTTCAGAAAGAAAAACATGAACTGCGTTTTACTGTTTCAAATCTCGTTGTCTATCCGCTCGACACAGGCATTCCTTCTACTCTGGACGTGCTTCTTACTTTTCAGTTGGATACTTTCTGGCCGGATGGCAGTTCAAATCGCGTCCATCAAAGAATTTCTATGCTATGGGCTATGCAAAATAATATCCCACGCATCCGGCTTTGCCACATTTCCAATGCGATTGCCTATGATCCGCGGGATACTATCTATCCTGTTCATTATGCTGAAACCTATAAATCCATGGTTCTATCCGGGCAGATAAAGCACAGAAGAGTTACTTTTCATGGAAAAGACCGCTCCATGATTTATCTGAAACCGGATCTGATTCTGTATGTAGAATCCTGTGGTTCTCATACTCTGCTGCACACTTCGACGCAGACATTTGAATGTGTTGAACGTCTGTCCGCTCTATGCAAACGCTGTGAACCGGAACTGATCCGCTGTCACGAAAGTTATCTGGTGAACCTGACTTACGTCGCCAGTATCCAGCGTTTCTCCTTTACACTTACCAATGGGGTCTCTATTCCGATACCCGAGAAACGATACACGCATATAAAAAAGCTGCTGGCTAATTTTTCTTCTTCCCCGGAAGTGAAAGAATAATAACTGCACCGATGATTCCTGCAAATCCTAAAAGATCCATGAATTCAAAGGAAACGCCCATAAATAATACGGATGCAAGTGTTGCTGTCAGTGGTTCTACCGATGCAAACAGACTCGCCCTTGTTCCGCCGATCAGACGCAGCCCTTCCATGTAGCATCCGAAAGAAAGCACGGTTCCCATGATGATTACGACCGTTACGCACAGAAATGTCTGCCAGTCCCATATAATCTGCGCCGTGGTTGTCCACGGTCTTACAATTGGAATCAGTCCGATTCCGCTGATTAACATACCCCAGCCAACGATCGCAAATGTTCCGTATTCGCTCATCAGATTACCCGGAAGCAGATTATAAAATACGGTCGCAAGCGCAGATGCAAGTCCAAGAAACAGAGTTGTTTTGGACACTGTAAGCTGTGTCAGATCTCCGTGCGTTGCGATCAGTATGACTCCGCCAAATGCAAGAACCAGTGCAATACGCTCTGATACTTCCGGCAATTTCCGGTTGACAAGCGATGTGTACAGCATGATGATAACCGGTGCCACATACTGCAATACTGTTGCGATACCTGCATTTGAATCATCTACCGCCATATAATATGTCATCTGGCAGGCCGCAATACCGATCATACCATACAACATCATCCGGATCACATGTCTTGGATTCTTCCATATGCGGAAAGTATCTTTTTTCTGTTTTGCAACTACTGTGGACAGAAGGATCAATCCCGCAATGATCAGGCGCACATTTACCAGCCACTGTGGTGTCATCCCTCTGTGTTCAAATGAATATTTTCCAAAAACTCCTGCAAGCCCCCAAAAGACACCGCCTAATATTGTCAAAGCGGTGCCTCTCATCTTCTCACGGCGTTCAAATTGTTCCGTAAGTTCTGTATATCCCATTTTTTCATCCTCATTCTCTCATTGTACTCTTATCTGTTCGGATATTTATCCTATTCGTTAGCGTAGCATATTTTTTAAAAGATTCCTATAGACCATCTGATCTTTCCCTTGATGTTTTTTATCTTCACAGTGCCAATCTCTCTGGAATCCCTGGAAACCTCTCGGTTATCACCGAGCACAAAAACCTGCATATCTTCTACCGTCAGTGGATAGGTGATCTTATCAGACTTTGCTTCCGTCTTACCGACTGCCTGCGGTGTCGTAACTTCTTCTCCGTTGACATAGATCTTTTCACGGTCAATATTAACGGTATCCCCTGCTACAGCAATCACTCTCTTCACATATACATCCCCGTTCGGCATATCGAGCGCCACGATGTCTCCGGCTTTGTATTCGCTGTTATGTCTCTCATAAATAACTACATTCTTGTCATGCAGTGTCGGATACATCGATTCTCCGTCAACTGTCGATATCCCCATAAAAAAATGGAAAAGACCTATGATAACAACAAAAACGAGCAGGAACTGCATTATCACAATCAGTCGTTGTTTCCGACGTTCTTTTGCTTTTTTCTTCTTCATGACCGGATCTACATCTTCCAGCACTTTTTGCTTAATACTCTCTATCTCCATTTTGTAAAACCTTCTTCCTGTTTCTTTTACCTTCCTTATTATAACGATTTTACCCTTATATCTCAACACCCAATCTATGTGCAAATCTGTGACTGTCGAAATATGGTATTCCCTTATTATTTGTGATATAATATACAAATGATATCAGAGAAATACATTCATATATCATTACATAAACTTAGTTCTGCAGATATATGAGCGTAAAACTCGGACAAGAAGTAACACACGGGGATTTTCAGCCTGAAACTATAGACTTAAGCAACACCCGTCAATGGACCTGAATTGAACGGAGGATTCACAATTATGAAAAAGTACACGTCATTCAAGGTTCTCCAGCTTGCAATACTGGCGATCCTTACCATCTTAAGTCTGTTTCTCCTTCTGAAACCAGAAGTGAAACAGTTCGTATTTTCATCCCGCCCTGCCACGATTTTGTTTTTTGTCGTATGGGTACTGTTATTGGTCAGCTTTATTTTCCTGCTGATCGATTTTAACCTTATCTCAACAATTAAACTGAACTATCATAACTTATACGGTGTCGCTTATTCCGATCCGATATCCGGTATGCCAAACCGTTTCAGCTGTGATACAGTCATTGAGAAATATTACGACGAGAAACTTCCGGAGAACATCGGCTGTATTATGATCGATCTTTCCAATCTTTCAGAGATTAATAACCTTTACACACATGCTACCGGCAACCGTCTGTTGAAAGATTTTTCCAATATTCTTTCCACTGCGGCAACGTCTTTATGTTTTGTCGGTCGCAACGGTGGTAATAAGTTTCTTGCAATCTTTGAAGACTGTACCGAGGAAAATATAGATCTTTTTATCCAGCGCATTGAAAACCGGGTTGCCCAGCACAATCAGGCACCGGATTCTATTGCCATTGAATATCACACCGGTATCGCACTGAATCGTAATGAACATCTGGATCAGATTACCCGGCTGATCGCACTTGCAAACAAACGTATATCCAGATCAACGAATGTACAAAGGAGTTAGACGCATGGAACTTGATTATGATTACATTGCAAAACTGGTACGCAAAACGCAGGAATGCGACAGCGATGCATTTGCAGAATTATATACTGCTACTTATCAGTCGCAGTACCGTTTTGCCTATCAATATGTAAAAGATCCCTATCTTGCACAGGACATCCTGCAGGAAGTTTACATTTTAGTATTAAAGAATCTGGACACACTGAAGAATCCGCGTCTCTTTGTATCCTGGTTGCACCAGATCACATTCCGGATCTGTTTTGACACTTGGCAGAAAAGGAAACGGCAGGAACAGGAACTGGATTATATATCCTCCGGTCAGGCATCTGATTTTTCAGAATCTTTCTCGGATGTCATGACGAATCCGGAGAAACATATTCTGAACAAAGATGCAAAAGCACGGCTGATGCAGGCGATCCAGTCACTGCCTCCACAATATTCGCAGGCGATCATCATGCGCTATTACAATAATATGACCATCGAAGATATTGCCGTTGCGATGGATTACAGCCGGAGTACTGTCAAACGGCGTTTGCGCAAAGGGCGCAAACTTCTGGAAAACATGCTCCACGAAGAAAAAGGAGGGATTTGTTTTGAATAAAGATTATACTTCTGAGTTAGACCTTCACGCATCTTCTTTTGACAATACAGACATTCCTGCTTTGGATTCGAAGACTGCGAACCAGCTTCTGAACAACGTTTTTAACGCATGCGACATGGAACCGAGCACAATTCCGGTCGAAGTTCTGGAAGACTGGGGCAATTACAAGAAAACGACCTTTGGTTTCGGACGGACGCTGGCCTATCTGTGCACACTGCTTCTGATCTTAATGCCGCTTTTATTCATTAAGCCAACGATTATTGCAGAACGTACCAAAGTAGACTCTGCACAGTCCGCTGTTTACAATATCCGGGTAAAGACACTGCTCCCGATCCGGGAAGTTACCGCTGACTTGGATGGACATCCGGTCGCTTTAACGAAGAAAGATACGCATACTTATACTGCGGAAGTTACTTCTAACGGAACACTGACAATCCATGCAGAAGGCATGAACGCACAGACTTCCTTACGTAGTTACAAAGTTTCCAGTCTGGATACCGAGAAACCGAAACTTCTGGACTCCTACTCCCGTCACGGAGTTGTATATCTGGACGTATCCGACACATATTCCGGTATCAACTACGATGCGATTTCCGGTCTTGTCCCGAAGAGTATCAACAAGAAAACCGGTACTATTTCTTTTATGATACCGAAGCAACCGACAACTATTAAGATTCCGGATAATGCCGGTAATGAACTGGAATTGTTGCTCTCTCCGGTCAAGAAATAACGTACATTTTAAAAAGGAGAATCCTGATATGACTATGAAAAAGACATCACACGCTTTGCCTGTTATATTACTTATCGGGATTCTTCTTTTTGTATTATCCGGCTGTTCGTCTTCCCATTCAAATGAAGCCGATCATTCCGGGCCAAAGCGTGATTCCACGCCAAAAGTATTATCTCCGTCTGCCCCCGGCAAAAAAGTTTACAAAAATAACAGTGCATCCATCGATGCGTCACATATTTCCGAAGGATATATCATGGTAAAATATACCGGCGGCAAATCCAAAGTAAAATTACAGATTACCGGACCGGATCAGGCAAATTATACTTATCTTCTGAGTAAAGACGCCGATTATACGGCATTTCCACTCAATGCCGGAAATGGCAGTTATTCACTCAGTATTCTGGAAAATGTAAGCGGAGATTCTTATGCAGTCGCTCTGGAGCAGACCATTTCCGCAAAGATCAAGGATAGGTTTCTTCCTTTCCTCTACCCGAACCAGTATGTCTGGTTCACTGCGAAATCAAATGCAGTAAAAAAAGGGCAGAAACTTGCGGAAAATACATGGACGGATCTGGAAGTCATACAGAATGTTTATAACTATGTGGTGAAACATGTCGCTTACGATAACGCCAAAGCTGAAAACGTTTCTTATGGATATATTCCAAATGTAGATGAAACTTTGAAAACCGGCAAAGGCATCTGTTTCGATTATGCAGCTCTTATGACTTCCATGCTGCGTTCCCAGCGGATTCCGACCAAACTGGAAGTCGGTTATGCCGGTGAAACTTACCACGCCTGGATCAGCACTTATGTAGATGACAAAGGCTGGGTGGATGATATCATCAAATTTGACGGAAAAGACTGGCAACTTATGGATCCAACACTTGCCGCCAGCAACGACAAAGAGTCTGTCAAGAAATATGTAAATGACAAAAATCATTACGTTGTGAAATTCAACTATTAAATACAATGATCGGGTTATGATATACCAGGCATACAAAACTGCTGTAACCCGGAAAGGAGTAATTATGACCGAGACACACACGCCTCTCTCCAATGCCGAGACCGCGGCATTCTGTTCGCAGATTGCTATGATCCTGCGATCCGGTATTTCTTCTATAGAGGGAATTTCTATCATGCTGGAAGATACAACCGAACCAGAAGAGAAGAGATTACTGGAAAGCATCAACACCATGCTTCTGAATACCGGTTCCCTGCACCTTGCACTAGAAGATACACACGCATTTCCGAACTATATGATCCAGATGGTACAGATTGGGGAACAGGCAGGAAAACTGGATGAAGTTATGACTTCCCTTGCGGACTATTATGAGAAAGAAGCTGCGCTAAACCAGACGATCCATAATGCAGTTACCTATCCTTTACTTATGATCTTTATGATGATCCTCGTCATCCTTGTACTGGTGACAAGAGTTATGCCGATCTTCAATCAGGTATTTGCCCAGCTCGGCAGAGAAATGAGCGGATTGTCACTGGGTATCCTGCGATTTGGTCAGTTCTTAAACGCACACATCGTCGTCTGCGGCATTGTCCTTGTACTGCTTGCTGCCGGCGCTGCTTACCTGTTCTGGACAAAACGTGGACACCAGCTGCTCCTTGGATTTATGGGAAAACTTCACGGCGGCCGTTCTCTTCAGGATCAAATCGGCGCATGTCGTTTTGCAAGTGGTATGGCACTGACTTTAAGCAGCGGACTGACACCTGCGGAATGTCTGAAACTCTCCATTCCACTTATCAAGAAAGGAGCTTTCCGCACCCGTCTGGAAGCCTGCTCCGAAGCAGTTACAAATGGCGAAGATCTGTGCGAAACACTTCTTTCCAATCACATTTTCTCAGGAATTTATGCCAAAATGGCATCCATCGGTTCTAAGACCGGTGTGTTGGAAGAAGTGATGAACAAGATCGCCGGACAGTACGAAGAAGAGATCGATAACCGGCTCTCCAGAATGATCACTGCGATCGAACCGACACTTGTCATCATTCTGTCCGTGATCGTCGGCATCATTCTTCTGTCTGTCATGCTACCACTCATCAGCATCATGGCAACATTATAATACCTGGTTTCTTAACATGAATAAGAAATCTGTTCCCCGGTAATTGATACATCAAGATAGAAAGGAACGACTAAAGATGTCCCGTCGTTTTATTAAAAACCGGCAAACTTCATATTTGCGAAATGTTCTGATTTCCATCGCTTTATTTCTTGCTGTCTTTGGATTTTTCTCATACGGAATCGTATCCGTCCAGAAAGACATGGAGAAAAACGAGATGGGAACGCTGCAGTCTGCCGTTACCCGCGATATCACCCGCTGCTATGCGCAGGAAGGCACTTATCCGGAGAGTCTGACATATTTGAAAAAACATTATGGCCTGACTTATGACTCTTCCAAATATTTTGTGGATTACCAGCCATTGGGCGCCAATATTATGCCTGACGTTACGATCATCCGGAAAGGAGGCGGAAACTAATGCGTTTTGAACGTTCGAGAAAACATATGATAGACTTTATATTTCCGCTGACACTTTTACTTGTATTTGCGGTTTCCGCACTGATCGTACTGCTTCTGTCTGCACGTATTTACGCCGCACAGACGGAACAGGCAGATAAAAATTACCAGACTACCACACCACTTTCCTATATTATGGAAAAATTTCGCGCAAATGACACATACGGCGTTGTATCTGTCGAGAAACGTGAAGGCAGGGAATGTCTTGCTTTCCACATGCCGGCTGATACTTCTGCTGATAATAACGGAAATACAGATACTACCGGCTATACAACATATCTCTATACAGATGGCGGGTGGCTGAAAGAACTGGTCGTACGAGATGACGCTGACGCTTCTCTTAAAGCTGGAAAGAAAGTGATCGAAGCCCGTGATCTGACCGTCACACAAAAGAAAAACGGACTGTACCGCATTATGATAACCGAAAAAAATGGCACACAAGTCAGCCGCCTGCTTGCAGAAAGGAGCCATTCATGAAACAACAGAATCACAAGCGCTCCGGCATCTTTCTGCTGGAAATTATGATCGCCATACTGTTTTTTGCACTGACCGGTGCTGTATGCCTGCGCACTTTCGTCAAAGCACATACACTGAGTACACAGGCTACCGAGACGGAACAGGCGCTTTCCCGTCTGGAAGATGTTGCCGGGCTTTTAAATACAATAGACGCGGCAGAGTTAAAAGATGAAAAGACATTTTCAGAGACTCTTGAAAGTGAATTTCCGGCCTGTGAAATGGATGGCAGAAACGCTGTTATTTATTATGATACAGACTGGAAAGCCTGCCTGCCGGAAAAAGCATTCTACCAGATTCAGTTACAGACAACAGATAAAGAAGATTCCATGTGCCATTTTCAGATCAAAGCTCTGCGCCTCGCAGAAGGCACTGCCAGTATATCTTCCAGTAAATCTTCTGAGAAACAGTCAGGCAGGGCAGCTTCTGAAATTACACATTTAACACTAAAGCGCTACGCAAAGGATTGATGATTATGAATACATCAGGTTCAAAACAGAAAAATTTTCCAATTACAAATATCGGATCGGTCACTCTGCTGATGATCTTCATTGTTTTGTGTATGATCACCTTTGCAGCGCTGTCACTTTCCAGTGCCGCTTCGGATTATCAGACCGCCCGGAAATCCGCCGCTCATGCGCAGGAGTATTACAAAGCGTCAGGTTGTGCGGAAAAGACTCTTGCAAAAATCGATCAGGTACTTAAAAACTGTTACCTTCAGACTTCCGATATTGCCGGATATTACAAAAATATCGAACAGCATTATAAAAACAGTTCGGATGTTACTCTAAAGAAAACTTCAGATTCCCTTACATTGACTTATCAGACGAAGATCAATGATAAACAGGCATTGCAGACACGCCTGCTGATTCTGCATCCGTCTGAGCAGACAGACAAACGCAGCCTCTCCTCTGCAAAAACTGCAACTCCTGATCTGTACCGCATCACTGGCTGGCAGACACTTTCAACTGCAGACTGGAACGGAGACAATTCTTTGAACTTACTTAAAAAATAAAAAGGAGACTTTTATTTATGATAACACTCGCTTCACAATTACTTGAAAAAACGGTAAGCTCCAACGCTTCCGATGTTTTTATCGTTGCCGGGCTTCCGGTTTCCATGCGGTTAAATGGCATCATTGTACATGAGGATGAAGAACGCCTGAAACCGAATGATACTGCCGAGATTATTAAACAGATTTACCAGATGGCAAATGAGCGCGACATGCAGACACTTCTTGCTACCGGAGATGATGATTTTTCATTTTCCATTCCGGGACTTTCCCGTTTCCGTGTCAGTGCCTTCAAACAGAGAGGTTCTCTATCTGCCGTCATCCGAGTGATCTCGTTCTCTCTGCCGGATGCAAAGGAGCAGGGAATCCCTCAGCAGATCATTGATTTTGCCGACTTTTCCAAAGGTCTGGTACTCGTCACCGGTCCTGCCGGAAGCGGTAAATCTACAACACTTGCCTGCGTGATCGACCACATCAACCAGACACGCCATGAACACATTATCACACTGGAAGATCCACTGGAATTTCTTCACCGCCACAATAAGAGTATCGTCAGCCAGCGCGAGATTTCTGTCGATACCGTCAGCTATGTAACGGCGTTGCGTGCGTCTCTGCGCCAGAGCCCGGATGTCATTCTCCTTGGCGAAATGCGTGATTTCGAGACGATACAGGTTGCCATGACGGCTGCCGAGACCGGACACCTGATTTTCTCAACTTTACATACGATTGGTGCCGCCAATACGATCGACCGTATCATCGATGTATTCCCGCCGAACCAGCAACGACAGATTGCAGTCCAGTTATCCATGGTTCTGCAGGCTGTTATATCACAGCAGCTTGTCCCTACTATTGACGGACACCAAGTTCCGGCATTTGAAATTATGACGGTAACACCTGCCATCCGCAATATGATCCGTGATAATAAAATCCCGCAGATTGATGGTATGATCTATTCTTCCGCCACACCGGAACTGGTTTCCATGGATGCGAGCCTCTTGAAACTTTATAAGGATGGTACGATCGCCAAGGATACTGCGCTGACTTATGCGACGAATCCGGAGATGTTGAAGCGGAGGTTATAATAATAACAAGGCAGGTCAAATTGACCTGCCTTATCTATTCTCTTTGTTCACTTTTTTTAGTATTTTGTAAATCCGATTTTCTTCATGGAATAGCCGTATTTTCCTAAAAGTTTATCGTAGTATTTGAATGCTGTTTTTGTATAGCTGACTGCTTTTGTCCAGTCTTTTTCACGAGGCTTTCCGCTGTACTCCAGTTCATCATCACTTTCGCTCATCAGATCACCTTCCAGACATTTTGTCAAATTCATTCCCTTACGGTTTCCATCGTAAGATTTGTCAAGCTTTCCTAAAATAAAGATAACATAATCTTCCTTAAGTTTCATATCAATTATTTGTAATTCCCCTGCTTTATCTTTTACGATATCCATCATGATTGCTGTACCTGTCATCTTGTCCGCTTTTTCTTTCTTGTCTTCTTCCTCCCAATTTGTTTTTTATCTCTACATTAAGAAAAGCCTTCTAATCACACAACTTTTCTTAGAAAGAGCATCTTAGTATCTCTGCTTTGTGACAACCTGCACACGACACTTTAATGTCTTACCCTTGACTTTCGCGGAAATCAGACATCTGCCGGTTCTGACCGCACGCACCATTCCTCTTGGGCTGACCTGCGCAACCTTCGTGTTGCTACTGGACCATTTGGCTCTTGCCCTCGTATTATTCACGGCAAGTTTCTCACTCTGTCCTGCATACATATAGAGGCTGGTCGTATTCAGATTCGGTCTTGAAACACCCCTTGCCTTAACACCGATCCATCCACTCAGTGAAAATGTAACAGCCAGCGCAATTATCAGAATACCGGTTGCAAGCTGCTCCCACCAGGTCTTATTTCCTTTCCACATATTATTCCTCCATTTCTTACTACCCCATATAAAAATTATACTTTACTAAAGAAGCTTTCGTCAATTATTTTCAGACCATTATTTTCTTTTATTGTATTTTTTCAGTCTTTTTAAATGCAGGCATGCGAAAAATCTGTATCAGCAACGGAATTACCATAATAAACCAGACCAGCGGCTCCGCGAGAATCACTCCTGTATAGCCAAGCCACGGCACCAGTGTAAAAGCAATGATAATTTTCCCAATCATTTCCAGAGAACTGGACACAAGCGGTGTTACATGATCGCCAAGTCCCTGCATCGCATTTCGCAAAATACAGATGATCGTTGTCACGAAATAAAAAATGGTATTGAATTTCAAATAGTTAGTCGCATTCAGAAGCACAATTTTATTGTGCGTTCCTGTTACGAGATAGACAAGGAAATCACCGATCGTATAACTTGCGACTGCAGACATAGCCGACCAGATAAATGTATACAGAAGTGCCACTTTGATTCCCTGCTTTACACGGTCCATCTTGCCTGCGCCCATATTCTGACCGCAGTAGGTTGCCATCGTCTGCCCAAATACGCTGAACATGATCATAAACATTTCCGACAATTTTCTTGCCGCCGTGTGTGCAATAATAATTTCTTTTCCAAGCTGATTGATTGCCGTCTGCAAGGTCAGTGATCCGATATTGATAAGGGAACTCATAAATCCCATCGACAGACCGGCGCTTAACATTTCCTTTCGCATGGCCGGATTGACATGACAGAAGTCTTCCTTTGACAGGCGGAGAATTTCGTATTTGTGCATCATGTAAAACCAGCAGATGACAAATGCCAGCCCTTGTGCAAGAACGGTTGCGATTGCCGCACCTCTCACACCACTGTGCAGTACAACTACGAAAAATAAATCTCCGGCGATATTTAACGCGACCGATACTGCGAGAATGATGAGCGGTGTCACAGTGTCCCCGATGGCACGCAACGCTGCCGCACAAGCATCATATAAAAAGGTTGCAAGCAGCCCGGCTATGATAATAATAATGTAAGATCTTGCCATTGGCAGCAATTTTTCCGGTATATTTAAGAATTGCAGAATTTGTCGCAGAAATGCAAGTCCAAGCACAGTAAAGAATACCGAAATTCCTGTTCCAAGAACTAACGACTGGGCAAATGATTTCCGCATCTGTTCGATATCTCCGGCGCCGAATTTCTGTGCCGTGATAATGGCAAATCCATTTGACAATCCAAGCAGGAAACCGATAATCAGTCCACTTAACGTGCTCGTTGCTCCGACTGCTGCAAGTGCATTTCCTCCAAGAAAGGAGCCGACGATTCGTGTATCGGCAAGACTGTATGTCAATTGTAGTAAATTTCCTAAAAAAATCGGTACTGCAAATGTAAATACAAGTACCGATGGTTTTCCTTTTGTTAAATCTTTCATCTTACGCTTCTTACTCTCTTTCGCTCTTTGCTTTCACTTTAATTTAAGTTTCTGTCCTTCGGATATTTTCCGGTCTATTTTAGCACACCCTTTCTTCTCTGTAAAATACTTTTGACCCTAATGTCATGCTTTTGTGGTATGATAATTCCATGAAATACGAATTGCAACACAGATTGATAAGGAAATTAATTAACATGAAAGCAAAAACATTATTAAAAGCAAAAAAATATACTGGGATTCTTCCCTTTCTCTCCGGCATCTGCTGGGGCGCTACAGGAATTTTTGTCCGAACTCTGGAAAATGCCGGAGTTGATAATTTCACGATCATCAGCTGCCGTATGCTTCTCGCAGCTCTCATTACAGGCATCTGTATGCTCATCTACAACCGCTCTCTGTTCCATGTAAACCTTAAGGATCTCTGGCTTTTTATTGCGAGCGGCATGATCGGAATGACGGCACTCAGCATTTTTTATAATATTTCGGTTTCCAGCAGTTCTCTGGCACTTGCGGCAGTTCTTCTTGCCATGTGTCCGGTTTTTGTATTGTTTCTGGCGGCAATATTTTTCCATGAAAAAATCACAGGACGCAAAACCGGCTGCGTCATTCTGGCGCTCACCGGCTGCGTCCTGGTCAGTGGTGTATTTGAAAAAGGCGGACTTGCATGGTCTGTCCGCGGCATCGTCTGCGGTCTTCTCGCCTGCTTTTTCTATGCCTCATATAGCCTTGTCAGCAAACGCATGACACAGAAAAACTATCATTTCCTGACGATTACTTTTTATGGTACTTTATTTTCCGGACTGTCCATGCTTCCATTTTCAAATATGCATACTATCCGTGCTTTATGCACACCGGCTTATTTCTCCTATACCGGTGTCATGTTTGTACATGCGCTGATCTCCTCTGTCCTTCCGTATGCGCTTTTCTCGCTTTCCATGCGCTATATGGAAACCGGCAAAGCTTCCATCCTCGCATCCAGTGAGCCTGCTGCCGCTATGATTTTCGGCGCAGTGCTCTACTCCGAGACGCCAAGTCTGCTCTCCGTATTGGGGCTTTGCTTTACGATCGCAGCGGTCGTGCTATTGAATGTACCGGAAAAAGATGTGAAGTAATCCATATCTATTTCTTTATATTTTTGTATTCTATAAACCTACGATTTTATCATCAACCCGAAAGATTTACACAGGATGTTGTTGAGGGCATTCCCGTTTCAGAAATGTTGAATCGTTCCTTTTATGAAGTCTTTGAAAATGGGGATAAAAAATGGCTTGTTACTTATGCGGATGTGGCGTTAAACGGCAATAAACATATCCTGCGTGATTATAGTCCGGAAATCGACAAGACTCTGACCATCTACTGTTTTCAACCTGCTAGCGGATATTGTGCATGTGTATTGATTCCGTCTTAGCTTTCTTCTATTTGGCGCATGCGATTACAAAACATCAACAGAAAACTGCCTGATATTCAACTCATTATATATGATATTCTCCATTATATGAGTCATTTCCTGCCGATGGGAACCTATTCTTGCATTTCCAAGTCCAATATCTTCGCAGTAATATTTATTTGGCGAGTCAAAATAGGATTTCCCTTTTACATCATATCGCTTACCATAATTATCTTCTCACACCTGTCATATCCAAGCTGTGAACTGTTCAGGCACAACGTATAATTACTGGCTTTTCCCCATTTCTGCTCGGTGTAAAAGTTATAATTTGCCATACGTCTTTTATCTGTGTCTGTCATCATTTTGACAGCTTCCTTCTTTTCAACATTATATAATCCCATGATACGCTGTATTTTTTCCGGCATATCCCCATGAATAAACACATTTAACACATCATCCCTGTCTTTAAGAATATAATCAGCATTTCTTCCAATGATTACACAAGGCTCCTTTTGGGCCAACTTCAAAATAACTTTTCTCTGTGCATCATATACGATATCTTCTATGGACTTTCCTGTAATGTCACGTCCGGCAAATGCATATGCAAATAAGCCTTTCTTTGGGGATAACTCTGCATTTTCTTTAATATACTCTGGTGACAATCCTGACTGTTCTGCAATCTGTCCAATGATACCCTTGTCATAATACGCAATGCCAAGCTTCTTTGCCACTTCTTCACCGATAAATCGACCACCGCTTCCAAACTCTCTGCTGATTGTAATAATTTTTTTTGCCATTTTTTATTCCTCCTTAATTTAAAACATCTACTTTATTCTTTCTGATTCTCTTTAAAAATACATATCCTACCAGACATGAAATAACCTCAGTTATTGGAAATGCCCACCAGATAAGGGAAACTCCCATCTGACCATTTATGACAAACGCAGAAAAAATTCCAGCCAGTGGCAGGATAATGATAAGCTGTCTCAGAAGAGAGATAACCAATGATTCAACGCCGCCATCCAGTGCCTGATAAATTCCCTGATAAGCAACATTTATTCCAGCAAACAGAAAGCTTATTGAGATTATCCTCATTGCTCCGATAAAATATTCCCTTGACTGTCCTGCATTGAACAAAGTTGCAAAAGCTCCAGGGAAAATTTCCGTAATTGCAATTCCTAGAATCATTAGTACAACGGTATAGAGCAGTCCATACCTGATTCCATCCTGAATTCTCTTTTTACTTCTCATACCATAAGCAAATGCAATAATCGGAGTGATTGCATCTCTAAGCCCAAAGGCAAGGAATAATACAAACTGCTGTACTTTATAGAACAATCCATATGCAGTCTGTGCGGAAGGACTGAATTTCAAAATCAGATTCATCACATATACCATGATAGACATAAGTGCCTGTGCAATAATTGCAGGAAGTCCAATTGCATATATTTCCTTGATTATTCTGCTATCCGGTTTCATATACTTTACATCATGTTCAAATTCCTTATTCAGTTTCATATGAAATACAAACAATAATATTGCAGACGCAACCTGTCCAATAACAGTTGCATATGCAGCTCCCTTCACTCCCATTTCAGGAACCGGTCCAATACCATAAATCATGATCGGATCAAGGATAATATTTACCACTGCACCCACAACCTGACCGATTGTAGAATATAGTGAACGTCCTGTTGCCTGTAAGAGTTTTTCAAATATCGAAAAGAAAATAATTCCAAATGAAATTACGCAGCATATTCTTAAGTAGTCTGTTCCCATTGATATAACTTCAGGGTCAATTGTCTGTGATGAAATATATGCTCTTACTCCGAAAATCCCAAACAACAGGCACACCGCATAAATAATCACCCCAAGAAACAAACTGTTTCCCGCAACTTTTGCTGCTTTTTTACCATTTCCCTGTCCAAGTGTTCTTGCAAGAAGTGCATTTGTTCCCACACCTGTTCCGATTCCAACTGCTACCATGAGCATCTGAACCGGAAATACCAGTGTAAGTGCATTAAGTGCCGCCTCACTTCCTGATCTCATGTTTCCAACAAAGGCACTGTCTACAATGTTGTAAACCGCCTGCAATGCCATAGATAAGATCATCGGTATTCCCATCTGAACCATGAGCTTATTTACCGGCATCTCCTTCATCTTGTTACTTTCTGCCATTTTATAATCCTCCTTGTTTTGCGAAGCAAAATCCGAACCCTTTGGTGAGGAGCGGATTCAGCCTCCCTTTTCTGCATAAAAAAAGTGTGCACTTACATCATAAGCTGGACTTACGCTGATAAGCTACACACTTTAAAATGCATTATATATTTTCATAATGTGCAACAGCATGCGCACAAAAAAACGAGTAGCAAAACTGGATTTACGCTAGTTTGCCACTCGTTTATAAGTTATTATATTTTTCTTTTTAAAAAATGTCAAACAAAAATTTTCTTGCATTTTTTCTCTTTTATGCATTATAATAGGCACGAAATAAAGAAACCAAGCCAGCTTTTAAAGCGTGAAATCACGAGGAACAGCTTATCCTCACCGATTTCGCGCTTATTTTTTTACCAAACAGGAGGTCACATGAACACCAAAAACAAACTGGCAGATATCTTCTGTACTTTACCAAAACAATTATTACAGCTATTCTCCGCAAGCCCGGAAATGCGGGATTCCGGCACTCAAGATTATTTCCATTTCCTTTGTATTTGCCGCTGTCACAATTTTATGCGGATACTTTGATTCCGGACTAGGAAATGGTATGGTTGATATGAGTGCTTCTGTAGAAAATCTCTTACTGGAAGCTGACGCCCTCGGACTAGGTGCTGTCTGGCTTGGAATTGCTCCTCTGAAAGAACGAATGGAGGCTGTCCGTACAGTATTGAACGTGCCTGAAAATCTGGACGCTTTCGCTATTATTCCATGCGGCTATCCGGAAGCGGTTCATACTCAGCAGGATCGTTTTGACAAGAAGCGGATACACTATGTTTTGTAATGACAAAGGCATGAACTCCTGATTTTTTTGTTCAATGACCTTAGATTTTGCAATTTGTGCAGACCGTCTGCACAAATTCTATTCTGTTTCCTTTTCTTCGTTATCCTGCTGCTGAAGATAAAACATTGCCTTTTGGGTTTCAATCTCCGCTCTCAGTTCTTCTTTTGTCGGTAAGTATAATTTGTACTTGGAAGCAAATAATTGTTCATTGCCGTGCATAACAGAATAACGGGCAATATCATCATCTGTATCAGAACAAAGGACAATACCGATTGTTGGGTTATCGCCCTCGCTGCGTTTCAGTTCATCATACATACGGATATACATATCCATCTGTCCTACATCTTGATGTGTTATCTTCTCTGTTTTCAAATCAATAAGGACAAAGCATTTCAGTATGTAATTGTAGAATACAAGGTCGATATAGTAGTCCTGCTTCTCCGTGTGAATGTGCTGTTGCCTTGCCACAAAAGCATATCCCTTTCCAAGCTCCATCAAAAATTTCTGCAAATTGGAAAGAATACTTTTCTCAAGGTCACTCTCTGTAAAATCTGTATTCTGCGAAAATCCTAAGAACTCCGCAACTACCGGATTTTTGATGAACTCCAACTTATCATTCTGATACGGTGCAGTCAGTTCCTTCATTTCACTTTCTACAAGCTCTTTTTCTGAGTCCCCAGCATACGATAATAATACTGAGAAGAAATGTTCCTCTGCAAAGTACGAACACTCCAAGTCTGTTCTGCGGCTTCTTTCTCATACCAATCACGAGTTTCCTTATCTTCTACCTGAAGCAATATTCTATAATGGCTCCACGAAAGTATCACTCCAGATTGTTGCCCCAGTGTGGCAACAATCTCAGGAAACATCTTGTAAAACTTCAGGCAACGATAAAGCGTACCTTTGTCATATCCCTTACCATAGCGATTTGTCAATTCTTTTGACAGTTTCTTGATAACCTGAAGCCCATATTCAGAACGTTCCTGTCCGCCAAGTTCTTCTTCCGCAATTCGATATCCTAAAAGCCAGTTCCTTTGAACAAGTGCAATATTAACCGCCTGGTATGCAGCTTTTTGTGAGGACTCAATAATCCCACACATATCATTTAAGATGTCATCGGTTTTAACAAAATTATCCATAAAACTATTTTGACCGATTTTTTCTAATTTATTCTCCATAGCCATCGCTCCTTGGAATTTCTAATTATTTCTTGAATTTATATTTTCCTTTTCCGTAACCGGATACTGGTTCAATAATATCTGCCTTTACCAAATTGGAAAGAAGTTTTGAAGCACCTGAACTTTTCAGCTCAAGAAGTTCCATAACCGCACTTCTTCCAAACACCTCATCAAAGCCAAACTTCTCAAAAAGTCTATGGATATGAATCGTCGTTTTTACCGAGAAATCACTACTTTTTTCGGAAAGTGCACTTTCAATATCCACTTTTTTATCTTGAATGTCCACTTTTTCATTCTCAATATCCACTTTTGTATCCCCAATGTCCACTTTTTCTTCGTTCAAAAGTCCACTTATATGAAGTTTTCGATTATGAAGCTCATTTTTCTCGTTCAAAAGCAAATTTCTGAGAAATGCTTCCAAATACTCTGTTGTTTCGTGAATACCTTTTTGCAGGTTCGTATAGTTTGCACGGACAAGTGCGTTTCTGAAATACCACGCATTTCCCGCAAAAATATCATTGGTTGCAGAGAACCCAAGTGTCCTTAAATATTTGATGAAGAACACTGCCGTACATAACGGTTGCTCCATCAAGCACCCATTCTTTCTTTGTGATGTTGTAATCTCGAATCTTTCCGGCGTGTTTATAAATCCCCTGAAAAAGTTTACGGTGGATAGAGATATACTCATTCGGAGAAAATGAGAACGCTGTTTCAGAAAGAATTTCTGCGATACGGGACGAAACCTTATCCGCTTCTTCGGTGCGTTCATCATCGGACAAATGCACTGGTCTTTCTTCATAATAACTGTCAATAAGACTCTGTGCTTCTTTCATCGTGATTTTGCCTTCAATATTCTGAATGGCAGTATCAATCAGATATTTAGATGGTTTGAGTCCGTCCACTGCCTGAAGTCCGATTGCCGTACTCCAAGCATAACCCTTATGAGCTTTATCCGGTTCAGACTCCCTCAAATATTCCTTAAACGGGTCTTTTTCCATATCCACTACCTCGCTTCATAGTCTTATAAGTCAAATCTACATTATTCGCTTTCCTGCATACCCTCATCGGCTTTTGCAATCATCTGTCTGTACTGTTCTTTCACACTTTCCGGTGCAAGTATCTGTACCTTCCTGTAAAATGCTCACTTTTTTCTTTACCATTCCATATTATCATAAAACAGCCTATCTTCCAATGACAGAAGTGCCTCTACAACAGTAAAAATCGTTTGTCAAAAAGTACACTTTCATGTAAAATACCCACCTTACAATAATCTAGCTTTTTCGTAAATTTCTGCTCGATATTGAAAAGTTGATAACGGCATATTACATTCTTTTGCTGCCGTTGTACCTGTTATTTTCCCATTTTTCCAACGTTGATATACATTATGAAAATTATCTGGCAAAAGTGGTCACACACATAAGGGGCGCCAAGAAAAGCGACGTGACTCTTTTGAATTTTGACTTTATCATTGCGTTTTCTCCTGTAAAAGTTCATCCATACAGCCGCAAGTATCAGCAAAAATATAAAGGCAGCCTTATATGGATAAACCACATGAGGAAGCCGCCGGTTACAAGCATCGTTCCACTGATA
>OLPX01000332.1_pt1 | contig 48561 bp, 27 predicted proteins | sample 1672491 | NCBI WGS metagenome assembly OLPX01 (sample SAMEA3136692, study PRJEB25190) | human gut metagenome | biome: human gut; feature: human-associated habitat; material: faeces | place: Austria | collected 2013
TTGGGAGATAACTCCAAAGCTTATGGAGATAACTCCAAAGGCTATGGAGATAGAACATATCCGTATAAAAAGGCTTAACCTGGAGAAAGAAAAGGCTTATGCTATAGGGTAGGGAGTGATATACATTCAATTGAGGCTTGACTACTCCTACAGTCATGATGTTTGAAGCGATGCTGGATATCCTGCCGGTTCGCTGATGCGGCTGTAATCGGAATATAATATGCGGCAGGCTGGTAATGATCAGACGCTTAGGGAACATTTGGATACTATCCGTAAATACGCCGTTTTGCTATAAAATGCTGTCTCGCTGCGGCTTGATCGGTTGCAGGTGCACTCACCTGAGTATGAGGTAAAAAACATTGGCGGAATTAATTCAGTCTTTCAAATACAGTCTGGATTAACTCCGCCAATAGGCTGCCACTATCGGATATCTTATTTATAAGTAACCGGTATCAACCTTACACTACCATTCAATCCCGATGGCAATGGCTGCCAATCAGTATAAGGTATCGGTTTGTATTGCAGATTCACCACATTGATTTCATTGAAGATACGCCATTTCTCACCCCGACGATCCATATCCGCAATGCGGTTGGCAGGCAGATTGGTCACTTCTATTTCTATCTTGTTATCTCCCGGTTTCAGCCATTTGCCTACTTTCAACTGATAAGGTACGGCCCATGCCGTTCCGGCATCTTGTCCGTTGATGCGCACACGGGCACTTTCCCGCACATCACCCAAATCCAGTATCCAGTCATCGGCGGGAATATGGGGAACAGTGATGATATTGGTATATACTCCCGTCGCCATGGTGATCGGAGCGTTGGGGTGAGCAATTTCAGTCCACGAAGACGGAGTGTCGATATCAAATGTACCTTCTATCCGGGGAGTACTTTTTGCAAAATGAAGTTTCCAGCCGTGATCAAGGCTGAGGCTGACAGGTTGTTCTTGAACGTATTTCCATTCGGCAACGTCTGTCAGGGCATGGTTGAAAGTTTGCAGGATCACGCTTTCGCCGGAATGCAGTTGGAGGCGTACTTGGGTTTTGCCTTCTTGCTTGCGGGTTTGTGCTTTCCCTTTTTCTCCCGTCATCGGATTGAACAGCATGACACTTTCTGCGGGAACGGCTAAGGTTATCCAGTTGTTTACTCCTTTTTCCTGTAATGAGGAGATGAAATAATGATGTCCATCGGCATGGGAGCGGCGGATACATTGTAAGCCATATCGCGTTTTCATCTCTTCGGGAACAACACCGCTTTTTTCCAAGGCAGATTGATAGTTGTTTCCTGTAATGATGATCCCTTTTTGATAAGGAGTTGCCACCGTCTCATCGAAAGAAGCAATTTCCGGAAGTTGCTTTTGTAATTGCGCAAAGCCTTTCCGGCGTGCTTCCAGTTTTCCATAACCGGGTACATCCTGCGGATAGTTTTCGGTAAAGATGATAGTAGCTCCGGCTTGTGCCAGCTTTAGTAAATGGCCGAGTACCTCGGACGGCATTAGTTTTACAGCAGGAATGATGATGGCCTTATAGGAAGTTCCTCCTTTGGTCAGTAATTTGCCATTTACGCAACGGGTACTTTTCACAAAGTTGTCAGAGATATAATCCATGTCATAGCCGCAATTGCTGATGGTATGAACGGTTTCTATAAACTTGGGAGCACGTTTTGCCATATCATGGATGCTGAACAGCAAAAGACGGCCCGGCTGTTCCTGCCACATATCATATACAGGCAGATAAACAAGAAAATCATTGTCCGGTTTCCCCATTTGCAGGAAAGACTGGCAACGGGTGATATATTCAAAGAAAGCAGGAGCATCCTGCCAAATGTTATTGGTAGGAGACATGTCAATAGAGGCATAGAACTTCCATCCCGGCCATTTGGCTTCTTTGGGACTGTAGGGAGTTCCGTGGAAAAACATGTGGTTTACACCTGATACGAACATCAAATCCATATCCGGTTTGCACTGGGAAAGTGAGGTACGGAAATGTTCTGTCAGCCAGGTGAATGTTTCGGATGAGGTGTAGGGCTTTCCGGCGATATGAGCGGCGGAAGAAGCATATTTCAGCATGGAAAGGTCGGAGTCATTCTTACGTGTCAGGGAATCTTGACGCAATCCTTTAATATGGAATTGCGACAGGCCGAACCCTTCGCATTCGGGAATGTCCACGGAGGCATAGGTATCTATCAGATTGGCAGGGGAACCGTGTGCCTGGTTACGGGTGATGCTGCCGTGACCGTGTGCCCAGTTAGTCCATTGGGTACTGAAATTCTCAATCAATAAATCGGAGATGGTTTCGCGATAGTCACTGACTATGCGGGCGGTGGTTTCATTACGGTCCTGAGCTATAAATTCAGGGAAGTGTTCTTCCAGTTTATAGCCGCGACGGCGGGCGAATTGTTCCAGAAAATCAGGAGTCCAGTCAGCACCATATACTTCGTAAGAGTCATTGAAAAAAGTATGTGGAAAATTGGTCTTGTTTTCTTTAAAGGCTTTGTCAAAGTTGGCAAAATAGCGTTTTACGGCTCCTTTGTCCAGGTGGTTCATCACATAGCCTTCTCCACCGGGAGCGGCACGTTTCACTTTTTGGAAAGTCTTGCCTATATATAAGGTGATGATATTCCAATGTCCTGCCGGAGCTTTCCATTGTAATTGTCCGTTCTTCGCTTTGGAAGTGAGGTTAAGACATTGCTTATTGTCCGCATTATAGGCCATAACCCGGCTTAAAGTGGCTACAGGGCGTTGTTTTTCTTCTTCTACTTTCAAATCTAGCGTAATTTCTTTTCCACCCTCTACTTGATAGGATTGAAAAATAGCTTTGGTAGCAGCATCTGTCATACTCACGTGAGGACCGCCGAAGGGCCATCCGGTACCGGTGTTCATATCTACTTCAATACCGATACGTTTTCCTTCAGCTTCAGTATGTTGCAACATATTCATCCATTGCGGGCTGAGGAAAGGAAGGTTATTCTTATCGTTGCCTTGAACACCATAAATAGGAGTGATTTCAACACCTCCCAGTCCGGCTTTGGCATATTCTTCCAGATTGTAGGTCAGATTGGTTGCATCGACAGCACTTCCCAGCCACCACCAGCGGGTGGCGGGGCGAGCTTCGGGTCGCACTGCCGGCCATTCTTGTGCGTAAAGGCTACTTCCGGCCAGCAACAGGCTGAAAAATAAATATTTTCTCTTCATTCTATTTTGTTTTTTATTAGTTGGCTGTATTGAACTCTTTTCCATCCACTGTGATGTTCCTGTATCTGATATCACTGGCATCATCCGTGACAAACAAGGGACGTCCGTCCGCTTTCTCGTAATGGAAATTTACATTGTCCAAGGTGATGTTGCGTGCGTGGCGGATGTAGAAACCTTTGGCGGGAATCGTTCCGAACATCCACGGTTCAGGATATACTTTCTCTTGTTCGGGAGGAGTCAGAAGTCCGTCGGCTTCTGTATATCCTCCTTGGTGATAGATATGAATATCGCTCAGTGTCACATCTTCAATAAGGGCTCCCGGTATTCCGCTGATAATGGAGGAGTAGCGCGAGTCGGCATTAAATACATTGACGTGGCTGATGAGGATGCGTTTCATTGTGCCCACGGGTGTTCCTTGCGGGCTGCGCATCCGGGCTCCTAACCGCAGGAAGATGGGGGCGTTGACAATATCGCGCATCGTGATGTTACTGATGACGATATCTTCCAGTTTGCCACCGTCCACTGTTTCCAGGGCAAGTCCGCGACAACGCTCGAAGATGCAGTTGGTGATGGCTATGTTTTTGAAACCGCCGCTGGATTCCGTTCCTAATTTAATGCGTCCCGTTACAAATCCGTGATCCGGCGCTTGGGGCTCGTCCCTTTGCCAAGTGCAATCCAATACACTGCCACGGTCGTATCCGCTGACAAAACAATCGGAGATGGTTACATTTTCCGTATCCTTGAAATAGCCTAATCCGTAGGACGCTTTAAGCACGATAGCGTCATCCCAGGGAGCGTTGACGGTGCAATGACTGATGCGGACATTTTTGCAGCAGTCTATGTCAAAACCGTCCCGGTTGGTATCTACTTTCACGTTCAGAATGCTCAGATTGTCTACTCCTGTAGCCAGCAGGCCGAAATGACCGCAATGCAACAAAGAGAAGTCTTTCAATGTCACGTTCTTGCAGAGTTTCAAGCTGATGGCTTTATTGCCTACACCGGGCAGACGGCTTTCCTCACGGGTGAGTCCTTTGCCATAAATCAGTCCCGGTCCGCTGATGGTGATGTCTTCCAGACCGATTCCCCAGATAAGTGAGTTCTTCCAATGACTGTGTCCGAAATCCTGGAATTGGGTGTGTTCATTCGGTTCTGCCGGGTCATAGCCTTCCGTTGCTGATGGAAAGGCGCCGACAATCCGTGCTCCTTGTTCTATATACAGATGTATATGGCTGGCCAAACGTATGGAATAGCAGGCGTATTCTCCCGCAGGGAAATAAACGGTTCCTCCCCCCTGGGAGGCAGCTTCCTCAATGGCCCGGTTTATGGCGGGGGTGTCAATGGTAGTACCGTCGGCTTTCGCTCCGTAATCTTTTACATTATAGATCTTTGCCTGTGCTGTCCATGTGCTGAGGCATAAAAGGAAGAGTATGAGTTGTTTCATGGTCTGTCTTTGCTTTTACTGAATGGGCATTAGTTTGAATTTGCGTAAATAAGATGCATTGCCATACATGGTATGCTCATCGGATAAATTCCAGAATCCGTCTTTAGAGGCAAGGGTGGGCATCCCAGTCAATCACCGCCCAGCATAGTCCGATTTCATTTCCTTCCTTTAATAAAGTAGGGCGAGATAGTTCGGGACCGTCGGCATCCGCATGGTCAAAGGGGGTGATATAGAATTCCAATACCAGCTTACCCGCTTCTCCCTCCTTGAAAGAGTACTGATAGGCATAATCAGCGTATGGCTTTTGTTTCAGCCATACCTGAGGACCCCATAACATACACCAGTCATTGCCGTGAGCCGGGGTGAAGATGTGATAGTTCTGGGCATGGCATCCGTGAAATTTGAACCAGGCTTGCCACACATCTTTGGGAGCTGTGGGATGAAAACGGTCGATGAACGGCCCCCCTGAACAATCGCCATCCACCACTACTTCAAAAATATCCGTGTTCAAGGAGTTCTCACTGAACCGCCAATAATTATCGTATGCTTCATATAGAAAATACAACTTCTGAGTTTCTGCACACCAACCTACTTTGACACTGACTTTCAATGTGGTAGTGTCCGGCTGTGCATGTTTTCCCTCGTCTTCCTTTAAAGCTGCTTCCGTTATCTTATAATCAGCCGGAACGCAATCCCAGTCGTGGGTATTGCCATCTATGGCAGGAACCTTATCTGCCGGAAATTGGTACACCTTGAATTCCTGTGCCTGGGCAGACAGGCATAGGAAAAGGAAGAACAGGTATGGATACAATCGTTTCATTTTGATCGGGTTTTATGTTCTTTCCCGAATAATCCGGGTAGCATGAAATAATTATAATCGCCTCGTTGGTAGAAACAAAAGTAGAGCTTTTCTTGCGGTTTCCACGGGCATAGGGCAGAGATGACGGGGGCATCTGTCTTTTTACCGGAGTTGAATAAAGCAAGCGGGGATGCTTGTTTATGTCCGTCGGACAGACGAATTTCGGAACCGATGGGAGATACCCCATGAACCGTTCTCAGTTTCATGCTTTCACCATAATAGGTGGTAAAAGCGTTTCCTTCTATACTGAATACATTATGGAAGCAGGAGGCTACCGGAATACTGTTGTCTGTTACGGCAGAGTCGTCTGCACCGTCGCATGCACCGAAAGCCCAGCAAAGTTTGAACTCTTCGGGTAATCGCTCACCCGAAACCTCCATGATAAAACCATTACTATCCGTCAATGGACATACAATCAGCTTTATTTCACCTTCTTTCCATAATTTATCTTTAATGGTATAAGCCTGTCCCTTTTTCTTGACACTGCATTGGTCCAGCCAGCAACTTTCATTGCCGCAAACCACTCCCAGACGGAAAGTTCCCGCACCTTTGGATAAACGGAAGGGAAGAGTCTGGGCGTTGTTGCCAAAGACAGACAACAGCATACAGAGAAAGAACGGAAGTAGCCGCCGGCTATAATTCCATGTTGTTTTCATAGCTGATATCGATTTGTGCGTTCTTATTGTTTTTTTCTTCCACACGACTGCCGTCTTCTACTTGTAACCGGACATCTTCCAGGTGGAAGTCTTCGGTAAAGATAATGCTTCCTGCTTTATTTACCTTGGCTTTTATGCCGGAAATATGGAAATTCTGCAAAGGCAGTTCCTCATTCCAGCCGGCAGCGGTGATAAAGGTTTGCACATTAGTAGCTTTTACATCGCTGAGCCATACATTACGGAAATGCGGATACCCTTTTTCTTTAGGTGTGACAGGAGTCAGCATAACCTTCCAATGTTCGGGAATTTCCTTACCTTCATATTCAGCCGGCAAAGTAGAATAACTATAGCTGGGGTTCCAGTTCAGGTCCGCTGCCAGTACATGGCGGACATGGTCTGCTGTCACTTGGGTCATGTAGATATTTTCTACGGTTCCACCGCGGTTCATGGCAGATTTCAGACGGAGGGTGGAAGAGGTTCCGTATGCTTGGAGGTTATAGCCCAATACATTTCGGATGCAGCCTGAAGTTTCGCTGCCGCAGGTAATCAGTCCCGCACCTTTACGTGCAATGCATCCACGAACAATGATATTTTCTGTGGGGCGGTTTACGCGCAGGCCGTCGGCATCCCTTCCGGCTTTCAGGCAGATATTGTCATCGTTGCAATCTACTTCGCAGTTTTCAATCAGGATATTGGTGCTGGAATCAATGTCAATACCATCCGTACTGGGACCATGCCCCCCTACGTTATTATTGATTTTCAGTCCGTTCAAGGTACATTGGTCGGAATACAGCACTTGGCAACCCCAAAATCCGGTACGCATCAAGGTAAAGTCTTTCAGTGTTATATGGCGGCTGTTCGAGATGAGCATACCTCTTACACGTTTGCAGTCGTAGTCCACAATCCACCGCAGTTTGCGTTTCTCGTAATCCTTCCGCATGGTCCAATATTTATCCCAGAATATTTTTCCACGACAATCCAACGTACCTGCTCCGCTGATAGCTGCGTTTTCCGCATCCAGAATATTGATGACTGCCGAGGGCCATACCATTTCGATACCTGCCACGCGGGAGCGCATTTCGGGGTATAAATCAATATTCTCACTGGCTATCAGCGTCGTACCTTGGTTGAGGTGGAGGTTTACATTACTTTTCAGGTAGATGGCACCAATCCGGTAGTATCCCGGGGCTACTTCCACTGTTCCCCCTCCGGAACGGTGGCATTCGTCAATGGCTTTCTGCAGGGCGGCAGTGCTTAACCGGGTGCTGTCATTTTTCAATCCGTAATCGGCTGCTTGGAATATTTTTCCCTTCGGATAGGTTTTGGCTCCTACTTGGGCAGTCCACGAAAGGTCAGGAGTTCCCATCCCTTCTCCCCATTGGAATCCGGGGAGGGATTGGGCATTGGTAAAGAGGGTACCTAAGGTAAATGATAGGGTTAATAATAATGTTTTGTTGTTCATTTGTTCCTACTTTTAAATTAATTGCCGTCCGGCTTTTCAATTTCTGTAAACGGGCTGTCATTCCATTTGAAACTGTCCAAAGCATCCGGATGTGCAGGATTGTAACCGGAATAGTCGCTGCGCAAATAGTTAGCGATAGGTAATCCCGCTTTCTTTATCCCTTCAATGATACATTTGGAGATTTGATAAGCTCCGTAAGGATTGAAGTGGGTATTATCTGCCAATACCCTGTTTTGTCCCGGATAGGTTCCGGCAGGATAATGTACGAATGCCTTTTTGGAAGGTTCCACCCCCATTGCTTCATAGAGGGTACGGGTCATTTCGTTGAGATCGATCAAAGGAACGTTTTCTTTGGCAGCCAACCAGCGCATTGCTTCGGGATAATCTTCGTGAGTATCTCTGATTTTCCCGTTTTCATCGAAACTGCGGCGTTGTGTCGGGGTTACCAGTACAGGATAGGCTCCTCGTGCCCTTGCCTCATCAATGAATGTTTTCAAGCTGGTCATAAATGAATAATAAGCTCCTTTACCGGGACCTTTTTGCTTTTGGTCGTTGTGACCGAATTCCATAAAAATATAATCTCCGGGTTTCATTTGTGTCAATGCCTTTTTCAGTCGTCCTGCACCGATAAAAGTATTGGCGCTTTCGCCGGATTCTGCATAATTGGCAAAACAAATGCTGTCATTGAAGAAGCGGGGAATCATTTGTCCCCAGCTTGCCCAAGGTTCATTGTCCTGGTCTACTACCGTGGAGTTACCGCATAGGAATACGGTGGGTACATTATTTACTTTCTCAATAATCAGTTCGGACAATTGGGGTGCATCCCCGTTGAATTCCAAAGTTAGTTTGTCATCCCAGTTCAATTTTTGGCGTTCACGCGGTTTGATGCGCACATTTTCTTTTTCCGAAATATGTGTGTTGCGCTTGTTGATCACGAATGTACAAGATTTTAACTCCCCTTTTTTTGTCTTCACATTTTCGAAGAAAAGGCGGCGTGATTCTCCTCGCACTGTTGTTTCTCCGGCAGCGCGTTTGTTTCCTATCACGGCTGTGACATGGTAGTTTCCATCGGGAACCGTAACAGAGAAAAAGAATGGAGCTGTACTTTTACCTTCCGGAGAGGGCTGTCTGTCATATCCGTATCCCTTTTCCTCCGAGTATCTGTCGGCGGGAGTTATTTTGGTATAACCGTCTTTCGTCTTTTTACCTGTGGTAAAATCGAATTTGTAAGTTTGTGCTTCGACTCCTAATGTCGCTAAAAGTCCAAGAGCTAATAGGGCTATCTGTTTCATGATTGATATAGATTGTTATTAATTGATTTTCGGTTTTAGTTCATCCGGAGAGTCATTGGTATAAGATTTTATGTCACCGGCTGTTTTTGTGAACAACTCACTGATTTGTTGAGGCGTTACAGTAAATTGCGGACGGAACTGGTCCGAATTCATATAATCCAAAATGGCTTTATGCATCTGACGGGCTACAATGCGTTTCTCTGGCTGGGAGGTAATGTCCATGCTTGTCATGAGCACTTTCCCATTTAATACATTGGCTTCGAATAACATACCTATCTTGCGGCTTATAAACCAAGTGTCGATACTTTGAACCGTAGGTTGGAAAGCGGGTGGAAAGTGGGTGAATTGCATCACTTGAGCACGATTCAGCAGTTCCCACCATTGCAAATTGCTGTGATATTCTGTCGGAAACTGACGGAATAACGGGTGTTTGGGGTTCACTAAGATACCTGTGGTATGAGGAGGACGCATTTTGAACCAGGAGGTGTTCCAGAATACAGGAGTGAATTGCTGGACCACTTCTTTACCATAACTCACTTTGCCCGCAGCTGTAATAAGCACATTTCCACCATTCTGAAGAATTTCCAGGGCTTTCGAATCCAAGGTGTCGGTAGTGTATACTTTTCCTTCGGCTATTGTCACTTGGGCGGGATAAACCCAGAAATTCCAGTCATTTACAGCTTCTGTTCCCATAATGCGTATTTCCAGATTCAGCTTTTTAGCCTCTTGGATATCAGTAAGCGGAAACTCAAGGCTACCTGTGCGATTTAAATTTCCGACAGGAATGTCTTGTGTTGCCAATGTGCCTTGCGCATATACTTTGCCATATTCGTCTTTTAACGTATATACAATTTCTGCTTGTTTTAATGCCTCGGCACCAAAATGAGCGACTTCAATATCCGCCTTTAAAATCTCCTTGTTATTATATACAAATTTATCTGTACGCATCAGTGGAACTGTAGGTGAGCAGAAACGTCTCCATTCTGCGGAGTTGATATATCCTTTTTCTTCAAAGAAAACATCGAGAACACCTACCAGTGCAGTTCCCTGACCCGAATAATCGTTCAGTGCCAATAATTGGAAACCGGCATAATCGGGCGTGCGGAGTGTCTTTTCTATTTCATATTTGTAACAAAGGGCTTGCAACTTTCCGCTGGCCATCATAAATAGATGGGCTTGGTCGCTCATGTGGTTGTCAGCCAGAATGTCTTTGAAAATCTCGAAGTTCTTGGCTTTATTGACGCCTGTATATTTACGTATTTCATTGAAATTGGGGAAAGCGCACCATTGACCTGTTTCATGGGATACGTAGGGCTGTCTCACGGTGTCAAGATGATTTTGGAAACGATAGTCGTCTTGAGTGGACGGTTGTTTCTTGGACCAGGTCAGGCCACGTGCCCCAGCCTTTACATGATATTGGTTGCGAGGTTGCCATTGCCATCCGTTGCCTACCGATGCTCCGGTATATACATGTCTGGGATCCTTCTTTTCCCAATATTCTACGAACTTGGTCACCCATTCTACCCAGCGTCCGCTAGGTTCGTTTCCGCATGCCAACATGCAATAGGAGGCATAGTTGCCATATTCTTTGGTTAATGCGATGGTTTCGTCCATCAGATATTTGTCAATAGGTTGTCCCAAACCTAATTTGGGACCATGATTGGGCCAGCTCGGACCTTCGGGTTGCAGATAGAATCCTACCCGGTCGGCAGCCATAAAAGCGGCTTCGGGAGGACAGAATGAATGGAAACGCATGTGATTCAGTCCATAACTGCGACAGATACGGAATACCCGTTCCCAACTTTCTACATCCATCGGAGCGTAACCGGTCAACGGGAAGTCACAGTTTTCAACTGTTCCGCGAAGCTGGGTTTTGCGCCCGTTTACATAAAACCATTTACCTTTGATTTCAAATCGGCGCATACCGAATTGTATTTCTTTTATCTCAGTTTTTTTCCCATTGGTGACTTCTGCTTTCAGTTTGTACAGGGCCGGATGAAATTCATCCCATAGCAGCATATCATTCCCCATAGGTAATACCATTTCTGTTTCCGTCACTCCTTTGTTAAGTTTGATTTCTTGTTGTATGGCGGGAACTATATGCTTTTTATCCGTATTGAAGCTCTCTGCTGATAATTTTACTTTTGCAGTGCCTGTACCTTTGATGACGACTTTGACACGTGCCAGTTTTTGTTCCGGTTCCGGATATATTTGAATATCATCGAAATATGTTTTCGGAGTCGTTTGCAGACAGATGCGTCCTACAATGCCGTTCCAGTTTCCTTGGGTCTGGTCGGTTATGCTGTGCGAATCCGGTCCGACATTGATTTCTTTGATACGATTATCCACCCGGATGGTGATAGTACATTTTCCGGGACGGACATAATGGGTTATATCATATTGATGGGGAACACAAAGACTATTCTGCATTCCTGTCTTTTGTCCGTTCACCCATACGGTTGTTTCTATATGGGGACGTTCCAGGAACAACAAAATACGTTCACCTTTCCAGTCGGCAGGTATATTCACCTCTTTCTGATACCAAGCAGCTCCTACATAATGTTTGTCGGGAGTCAGAAAGAATGGAAATTTAATATTACCTTCTTTACGGTATTTTTCCATGTATGGATTATAATAGTAGGAACTGTCATAGAGACTGCCTGTCCATTGGGTCTTTGCGGTAACCTCATCACCTTTCAGTTTCTCGGGCATGGAACCGGGCAGGTTGATGAAGTCATTCAAAGTGTGGCTGAACCATTTTTCCTTTTCTCCATTATCCTGACGGTCTATACTGAATGACCATTTCCCGGATAAGTCAATAATTTTTTGTGCGCTTAACGAGAAGCACATCCATACTAGGCAGATTGTCAATAACGTTTTTTTCATAGTATCTTTTTACTTTGAATTTGATGTTGCTAAATTAAGGTCTTTTCATTTGCATGTAAATAGAAAGAAGTACATATAGATGGAAATTCGTATAAAATAGGGGTAATGTGCGATATATTTGTACGATTTTACATGGATATGCCTTGTATGTGCAGAAAAAAGTCCAAATCTCTTTTTATCTTTGTATACTCACAATTAAATCATTGTATACATGAAAAAACGATTATTCAGTTTGTTCTGCTTGTTAGGAACGGTTGCCGGATTATTTGCCGGTGATACGGCTTATTTGTTCTCTTATTTCATTAATGACAGTCGGGACGGTCTTCATTTGGCTTATAGTTTGGATGGGCTGACATGGACTCCTCTGAATCATGGAAAATCTTTCTTGATACCTACGGTCGGGAAGGATCGTCTGATGCGTGACCCTAGTATTTGTCAGGCGCCGGACGGAACTTTTCACATGGTGTGGACTTCCAGTTGGACAGACCGGATTATAGGTTACGCCTCTTCTCCCGATTTAATCCATTGGAGTGAGCAGCGTTCTATTCCGGTAATGATGCATGAGCCTGCTGCACATAATTGCTGGGCACCTGAATTGTTTTATGATGAACCTTCGCAAACTTATTATATTTTTTGGGCAACGACCATTCCCGGACGTCACAAGGAAGTGCCGGTCATTGAGAGTGAGAAAGGGCTGAACCATCGTATTTACTATGTTACGACGAAGGATTTTAATACATTTTCTGAAACCAAACTGTTTTTTAATCCCGATTTCAGTGTGATTGATGCAGCTATTGTACGCGATCCGGTGATGAAAGACTTGATTATGGTGGTGAAGAATGAAAACTCGTTGCCGGCAGAGAAGAATTTGAGAATAACACGGACAACACGGATAGAGGATGGATTTCCTACTACCGTTTCTCCTTCCATTACAGGAAATTATTGGTGTGAGGGACCTGCGCCACTTTTTGTAGATGATGCTCTTTATGTCTATTTTGATAAATACCGTAATCATCAATATGGAGCTGTTTGCAGTCGTGATCATGGAAAGACATGGGAAGATGTGTCTGACCGTGTATCTTTTCCAAAAGGAACCCGTCACGGAACTGCTTTTACCGTAGAGAAGGCTGTACTTGATAAATTGCTTCGTATCCATCACTTCAATCCTCTTATTCCGGATAATATCGCTGATCCTTCTTTATCCAAATTTGGTGATACTTATTATCTTTATGGTACTACTGATATTGATAAAGGATTGTCACAAGCAGGAACTCCTGTGGTATGGAAATCTAAAGATTTTGTAAACTGGAGTTTTGACGGATCACATATTGTGGGATTCGATTGGCATAAAGGACATGAATATGTCAATGCCAAAGGAGAGAAAAAGACGGGATATTTTCGTTATTGGGCACCCGGCAGAGTAGTGGAGAAGAATGGTGAATATTATCTTTATACCACTTTTGTAAAACCGGATGAGAATGCACGTACCTATGTGCTGAAGTCCGACCGTCCCGAAGGTCCTTTCCTTTTTGCCGGACGTAATTCTATATCTTCTCATTCTTTGGATGGGTTTGATCAATCTTGTATTGCTCCGGATATAGATGGGGAACCTTTTGTGGATGATGATGGAACTGCTTATTTATTCTGGCGCCGCCGGATGGCTGCCCGTATGACTGACGATTGGCAGCATTTAACCGGTGATACTGTTGTGATGAGTACGGCTCGTCAAGGGTATTCGGAAGGGCCGGTTATGTTTAAACGTAAAGGTATTTATTATTACATCTATACTTTGAGAGGGAATCAGAATTATGTAAATGCTTACATGATGAGCCGGCAGTCCCCTTTGTCGGGCTTTGAAAAGCCCGAAGGCAATGATATTTTTCTTTTTTCATCCATTGCCGATAATGTTTGGGGGCCGGGACATGGGAATGTATTTTATAATGAAGAAACAGACGATTATATTTTCGTATATCTGGAGTACGGTGACGGAGGAACTACCCGCCAAGTATATGCCAATCGGATGGAATTTAATGAGGATGGCACTATAAAGACACTTGTTCCTGATGAAAAGGGAGTTGGTTACTTGGCTGTCAGCCAGGAACAGCGCGAAAATAAGGCGCTGAAAGCTTCTTTCAGTGCATCCAGCGTACGTTCTCCCCGTACTTCTAAGGTTGAAATAGAAACTCAGCCTAATTGTCCTTTGGCCGATAAAACTTCGCTTGTCAAGGTGGAACGCACACATATATATCATCCTGGAAATGCAGGCGACCGGTCTAATGGAACACGCTGGATGGCAGAAACAAATGATGATCATCCTTGGCTGATGGTGGATTTGGGTGAAGCCATGCAGGTAACGGAGTGTCAATTTGCCTTTGTACACCCTGCTGAAGGCCATGCCTGGCATCTCGAAAAATCCAATGATGGTACTAATTGGCAACCTTGTGCCGGAGTAAAAGAGGTGAAGGCATGTTCACCTCATGTGGTAACGGTGGGAGATAAAGTACGTTATTTGCGTTTGCACATAGATAAAGGTGCAGCCGGATTATGGGAATGGAAAATCTATTAAATTACTATTTTATCATGAAAAAACGATTTGTGACCGTTCTTTTGGCTTGTTCTTTGGCCGGAGGACTTTTTGCACAACAGCCTTGGTTTAAAGACAAGGATTTGACCTTGACCGGTGCTTATTATTATCCTGAGCATTGGGATGAGAGTCAATGGGAGAGAGATTTTAAACAGATGCACGATTTGGGTTTTGAATTCACCCATTTCGCGGAATTTGCTTGGGCGCAATTGGAACCGGAAGAGGGAAAATATGATTTTGCCTGGTTGGATAAAGCGGTGGCTTTGGCTGCCAAATATGATTTGAAAGTCATTATGTGTACTTCTACGGCAACTCCACCGGTATGGCTGAGCCGTAAATACCCTGAAATTTTGATTAAAAATGAAAATGGTACCGTGCTTGATCACGGAGCACGTCAACATGCTTCTTTTGCTTCTCCCGTTTATAGAGAACTGGCTTATAAAATGATAGAGAAGTTAGCTCAGCATTATGGAAATGATTCCAGAATAATCGGCTGGCAGCTCGATAATGAGCCGGCCGTACAATTTGATTATAATCCGAAAGCCGAACTGGCTTTCCGGGATTTTTTACGTGAAAAATATCATCATGACATTAAAGCATTGAATGATGCCTGGGGAACGGCTTTTTGGAGTGAGGTTTATTCTTCTTTTGATGAAATAACTCTTCCTAAAACTGCCCAGATGTTTATGAATCATCATCAGATTTTGGATTACCGCCGTTTTGCTGCCAGTCAGACAAACGACTTTTTGAATGAACAATGTTTGTTGATTAAAAAATATGCAAAGAACCAATGGGTGACTACTAACTATATTCCTAATTATGAGGAAGGACATATAGGTGGCAGCCCTGCACTTGATTTTCAAAGTTATACTCGCTATATGGTGTATGGAGACAATGAAGGGATCGGCCGTCGCGGATATCGAGTGGGAAATCCGTTGCGTATTGCTTTTGCCAATGACTTTTTCAGACCCATACAAGGCACTTATGGAGTAATGGAACTTCAGCCAGGGCAGGTGAATTGGGGGAGTATCAATCCTCAACCGCTGCCCGGAGCTGTCCGTTTATGGATGTGGAGCGTATTTGCCGGTGGAGGCGACTTTATCTGTACTTATCGTTATCGCCAGCCTCTGTATGGCACGGAACAATATCACTACGGCATTGTAGGTACAGACGGAACAACGGTAACTCCCGGTGGACGTGAATATGAGCAGTTCATGAAAGAAATCAGACAGCTGCGGGGACAGGTTGCTGCTCGTGAGGTGAAACCGGCCGATTATTTGGCGTGTCGTACTGCCATTCTTTTTAATCATGAAAATTCATGGAGCATTGAGCGCCAGAAGCAAAATCGTACATGGAATACATTAGGGCATATTGAGAAATATTATCGCACGTTGAAATCTTTTGGCGCGCCCGTAGATTTTATCAATGAAAGCAAGGAGTTCTCCTCTTATCCTGTGATCATAGCTCCGGCTTATCAATTGGCTGACAAGGCATTGGTAGACAGATGGACTGATTATGTAAAGAAGGGTGGTAATTTGGTCTTAACTTGCCGTACAGCCCAAAAAGACCGCCATGGACGTTTACCCGAAGCTCCTTTCGGTTCCATGATAAATGAACTGACCGGTAATGAAATGGAGTTTTATGATTTATTACTTCTTGAAGAACCGGGCAAATTACGGATGGATGGAAAAGAATATACGTGGAATACTTGGGGAGAGATATTGAAACCGGGTAAGGATTCACAAGTATGGGCTACTTATACACAGGAATTTTATGAAGGAAAACCGGCAGTCACTACTCGTAAGTTGGGAAAAGGTACTGTTACTTACGTGGGAGTGGATAGTACGGACGGATTATTGGAGAAAGATATTTTGAAGAAACTATATGCGCAATTGAATATTCCTGTGATGGATTTACCATACGGTGTTACTTTAGAGTACCGCAATGGTATGGGGATTGTACTGAATTATACAGATAAACCTTATAAGTTCGTACTTCCTTCGGGAGCCAAAGTGCTGATAGGAGAGCCGGTAATTCCTACAGCAGGAGTATTGGTATTTTCTATTACTGATTGAAAACGTATGATTGATAGAACAAAAAGGAGCGGCTTCACAGTCGCTCCTTTTTACTTAACCTAAATCTAACCTTTAAATCATAGTCTATGAAAAATCGATTCACTAACCAATCATATTATTAATTTAATTTGTAAACCTCACTTCCGGCGAGCAGGAAACACCCTACTCCAAAATCTTCAAAATCGGGTACTTTATCGTATGTGACAGGTTGACTGTCTTTCGGTTCTTTTCCGGTTCCTTGTACAAGTCCTAGGAAGCCGTTAGGGTGAACGGCATCCTTCACCATAGCATTCCATGCTTTCAACAAGACTGGCAGGTATTCTTTTCTGTCCAACAGTCCGTTACGTACCCCCCATGCCATGCCATATACAAATAAAGCGGTGCCACTGGTTTCTTTACCTCCGAAGTTTGATTCGTCATGCATACTTACATTCCAAAAACCATCAGTACGTTGGCAATTTTTGATAGCTTTACTCATGGTCAGGAAGTCATTGATATAGTCGGCGCGATGTTTTTCATCAGTAGGAATTTCATCCAATACACGTACCAGTGCTGCATATACCCATCCATTACCACGACTCCAATAGCAATTCTTACCGTTAGGTTCTTTGTAAGGGGGATCAAAGTCTTGGTCTCTCCACCACAAACCTTCTTTTTGGTTGTACATGCCATTCTCACCATGTTTGTTACGGGTATATTCATACATATCCCACATTTTGTCGAAATATTTTTGTTCTCCGGTCAATTTTCCCAGTTTGGCAAATACAGGCATTCCCATTTGGATGGCGTCAATCCACCACCAATCATTTACTTGAGGAGTGTTGACCAGCATATCTATATTGGCTTTGACCTTACGGATTCTTTCCGGATCGGGACAAATGTTATATAAATCAATGTAAGTCTGGCTGGCACAGTAATCATCAGCATTGCGAGTGGTGGTACCGTTGCGGAATCCCCATTCGTGGTAATTTGACCAATCGACAGCGTATTTATAATAGTCATCGCGTGGATAGACGGAGTAAAGAGCCATTAATCCTTCATAATATACTCCGCGTGTCCAGATATTACTGGGACGGGTTACATTTTTTACAAAAGAAGGAGTACGATAATCGGCATACTTCTTCATGAAGTAATCATTGACTTTTGTAACAGTCTTCAACGTTTCTTTTTTGTCCGGCAAGTCTTGTGCTTTTACAACTCCAAAACCTAATGCAACAAAAAAGAATGATAGTATTAATTTTTTCTTCATCATGTTGTTTTAGTGTTTTAATGGTAGCGCAAAAATAGGATGGTCTGGGATTTCCTACAATGGAAATGTGTACATCTTCCTTGAATATTATGCATGTGTACGCATTTCGAGTGTATTTTTTATTTAACAGTGTTCTTATTGGGTTATTTGTCTTTATTTGCAGACCGTTCATAAATCTTTTCTCCTTCTTTTATCTCTAGTTCCAAACCTTTAAAATTAACATTGGCCACATTTGAGATGCTTAATCCTTTTTGAGCTTTGATATGGCAATTCTCAAAAAAGAATGTATCATTTCCGAATGGAGCCTCTTTAAAACCATACATGGTTCCTGCTGATTGTGCTTCTCCATTTATATTCTTGAAATGGATATTGCGCAAACAGGTCAGCGGATAATGTGCAGGTGAAAGCGGAGGAACCATACGCCATTCCATATTGATATCAAAGATACTGCGCGCTCCTTTGATGGTAATATCTTCAAAAGTGATATTTTCCACAGTTCCGCCGCGGCTGGGCTGACTTTTAAAACGTAAGGGGCTCCAGTTTTCGTTATCCATCAGGCAGGAACGTATGGTCACATTGCGTATGCCGCCTGATATTTCACTGCCCATAGCCACTCCACCATGACCGTATGCAAAATGACAGTTTTCTATCAGAATGTTTTCACTGGGACGTCCTACTCTGCGTCCGTCCTCGTCTCGTCCGGATTTGATGGAGATACAATCATCATGTGCCTCAATGCGGGTGGAAGTAATCAGTATATCATTGGACGAATCAATATCTATGCCATCGGAACTGGGTATATATTCCAATGCACGGATATCGATTCCATCTATAGTGAAGCCATTTGTGTAAAGTACATGAAGACACCATGAGGCCTGATTTATCATTTTTAAACCGGAAATCTTACCTCCCGGGCAATCTGTGAAACATAACAGTCTGGGACGTCCGGAGTTTCCGAATGGAATTTTTTTCCATTCTACTCCTTTACCATCGATAACTCCTTCACCATAAACTTTAACTCCGTCTGAATGGTCGAAATTCAAGAAAGCACATCGCCACCTTTTTTCTATACCTTCAAAACGGGTAGGGATGACAGGAAATTCATTGGGGTCGACAGTGCTGATTAGTTTGGCGTTTTTTTCTATACGTAAATCTACACCACGTGGGAAGAATAGAGCGCCGCTTAGATACTCCCCGGCAGGAATAACTATCGTTCCGCCTCCATTGTGAGCTGCTTCATTAATGATACGTTGTAAAGTGGCTGTTTCCGAATAGCCATTTCCTTTTACGCCATATTCTTTAATGTTATATTCTCTGTTATTTTTTCCGATAGATATGAGCTTGCTTTCCCATGCTTCCAGTTTAATGGTCAGACGGGTACGGTTATTGACAATTGTTGCATTTATCGGTTGGAGTGTGCCATCTGTCGCATTCCATTCTTTTGCGACTCCTACTTTATCAAAGTCTGCTGTAAATTCAGTAGCTTTATTCCCTTCATTGAATATGAAGTAGAGGTCGCCATCGGGCATTACTCTGCGCGTGTAGCGGATAGAATCATTGGCAGGTGAAATGATTTTCATTTCCGGTTCCGGAAGGGAAGAGCTTACCTGTGCTGTCCATCTGGTGGATGGCTCAATCCTGCTATTGGTTAAATCTGATAGGGAACCGGGAGCAGTGAAACTTTTGTCAATGAAAGAAGCAGGCTTCCTTCCCCAAAACAGGACCTTTCCTCCACGTGAGGAAAATGTTTCTATCACTTTCCAGGCAGATGCGGAAATAACATCTGATGATGGGATAATCAATGTTTCATATCTTTGTCCGCTTTTATTTTCCAGATAGCCGGAACCTATGGTCAGTGCTTCCGTAAAAGCATCATCGTTTATGTAGTCAAAATCTCGTTGATGAGTTAACAGCTGTTGGGTAAGAGTGACGATATCCTTATAAACTTCATTGTTACCCAGCCACATAGTAGATGTGGGGTAATACATGGCAATCCGTGCTCCCGGCTTCCCCTGACTCATCAGGTAAGTGGTGCGATTCGTATATTCATTCAGGCCTTTCATACCGGGATCACTCATCCAATTGCGATGTTTGGACCCTGCCGGCCAGAACATGAATTCAAAGAAGTTAATCCCACGGGCAATCTGATGATCTACAACAAATTTGGCTTGGGGAATGGTAGGGGAGATGTGGTAAGCTGCAAAACTTTCGCTGAATGCTCTAGGTTTTCCATAAACATGAGCTACAGATGAGGCCAGTTTGGGGAAATCATTAAGGGTACCGGGCCATATTTGGTTCCAGATTGCATCTACTCCGGGTATTTGAACTTTACTTAAATTCCGGAAATAGTCTCCTTCAGCTTTAACACATGCGGGCATTTCATGTTCTTTGTTAAGATGGGTAATGTGGGCTACTCCATTAGCCGCACACCAATCGGCCTGTAATTTGAAAAAATGGGTGGCGAACAAGCTGGACCAGACATCCCAATAATCGGCTTTTACCCTTTGTTCCTGTATGGTGGGCGAAGTGGTAAAAAAGGAGGCCAGATAGGGAGTCGGATCATACCCTTTTGTATCTTTGAATGTTTGGACAATGGAAGGAGTCCAGGGTAAATGTGCATAATCGGGTTCGTCTCCCCGGAAACCAAGTACGGTGGTACCCAGCTCTTTACCAAGGTATTTTTTATACTGTTCATGTGTCCAATCAATGAATTGTTGTACGGCAACAGGATTCAGATAATCACACAGAGAATTAGTGGCATCTTTGCCGCCGTTGGGATTATTAACGGCTCGGGTTACGGCCGTCCGAAAGTCGCTTTTGACCAATAGGATCTTCCAGTCATCCAGTCCGGCGTTGAAACTTATTTCACCATTATTAATTGCTACAGTTCTGTTAGGAGCACCGGATGTACTGACGGCTACCGCACTGATGATTTCCGGTGCTATTTTATGGTTTGTCATTACTTCTCCCCGTTTTATCTGTATGGTATCACCTATCACAAGAGCTTGCATTCTCAAATCGGGACGTTCCTGTGAGAATTTTCCTCCTGCAAATCCGCTGGGATATTTTCCTTCATCAATAATCCAGACTTTCATGCCTCGCTTTTTGGCTTCAAGTACTCCGGTACGAATCGCTTTAAACCATTCTTCGGAAAGATATTTGAAAGGTAGTTTGTAACCTGCTTCAAATATTACGGCACGGAATCCTTTCTTTTTGATAGAATCCAAGTCATTGCAAATAGTCTTTTTATCCATTTTCCCTTCCCAACCCCATATTACATGGTTGGCAAATTCCACAGGAGGGTCTGCAAATTGTTGTTCTAGACGGGAAAGGGGTGTTTCATGAATGCCTTGCCAGGATTTTATTTCATTTTCTGCGAGTATAAAGTTGAAATAAAAAAGGGAAGCAATGAGTAATAGTATCTTTTGCATGATGTTTATGATTAGGTTTGAGTCTTATATGCATAAGGGCGCATCAAAGCGCCCCTACAGCAAAAGGATATCCGTTACAGTTTTTAGAGGAATCCTTCATGCTAATCTTAATATTATTCTCCTAAATAATAGGAGGGAACAGGAGCTTGTGGATATCCCATGGAACGATGAGCTACATAACTTCTATATATTCCGTCTTGCATCAATGTGGTACGACGGTCTTTTGCCGGAAGATTGGTTGTGTAGATACGTATTTCACCGGGCAATGCGGTGATTATTTCTTCACGCCAGTCTCCATATAAGTCTGCGATCATTAAGATATCACCTTCAATTCCTTGTGTCAGTGTTTCTCCTTTCCATTTTACAATACTTAGTGAACGACCGTTTGAAGAGGAACTTGCCCCCCATCGGTTATCGTCCCCTTTGAATGTTTCGCGCAATAAGTCACCGTCCCACCAAGCCCAATTACGGCAGGAGGGCACTTCCTCATTTTTACCTAAAGGTTTACCGTCAGCCGAAAGTAGATATTTGTCTGTGCTGCCTCCTTTACGGTCTTCGCTGGCAAAACATTCCAGACCTTTGTGGACCGGATCAAAATCAGCAACCATCCCATCGCCTACATGGAATGTCTTATGACCGATATTCCATACCGGTTGTCCTGTTCTGGCATCCACAACACAAACGCCACGTCCGTTCTCGTGCCAAGGTTCCAGACAAAGGAACACTTCCATACCCGGACGATCCGGGTCGATATCAGTCAGATAGATTTTATCAGGGTGTCCTAGTCCGGTAGACCATAGTAAAGTCCCGTTATCATCAAGCATGCATGAGCCTAACAGAATTTCATCTTTTCCATCTTCATCCACATCACCACATACCATATTATGGGAACCCATGCTTCTTACTACGGGATTTTCTTCATCGCCGTCCCATCGCCATGCACGTTCCAGTTTGTTATCTTTCAGCTGCCATGCATCTACAGTCATCAGTTTGTAAGTGCCACGACATGCCAATATATAAGGGGTCTTGCCGTCCAGATAGGCCATTCCTATTTGGTTACGGTTCTGCCGGACCAGATTTCCATACCTGTCATTCCGTTCAGGCCAGTCCACGCGGGCAATTTCTTTTCCGGTCATTCCATCCCATACACTTAGATACTCCTCACCGGAATCTACCCGTCCTTTTTCATTTCGTTGGGTTGTTTCCGGAGCTGTTTTTAAGGCAATTTCTGCTTTGCCATCTCCATTGAAGTCGTATGCGATGAAAGGGGAGTACCAAACACCGGGCTCGATACCTTGTCCTAAATCTTTAGACCATAAAAAAGTGCCGTCACTTAAATAAGCCTCAATTTGATAAGTTGAACCATCCAAAGTACCGGGCATTCCGGGATCCACATTTTTTTCCGGGGTGCGGATGATATAATCGTAAATGCCATCCCCGTTCAAATCAGCAACGGCTATTTTGCCTGCTTTTATATTACGGTTCAATTTAATGGACTGATAGTTTCTCAATAAAGAACAGTCCACATCCAATTTGGAAGATGTGTCAATCACTTTTTTCTTTTTATCTAATGCACAGATCCAATAGGTTGCTTTTCCGGCAACGGGAGTCTGGTCAACAAAGTCACAGGTGTTTTTAATTGGATTTTTTGATAAGCGCTGTGTCTTGCCGTTTGCAGAACGGTAGAGGTGGAAGGAAGTGTCAGTTCCATCTTGTTCCAATAGTCTCCAACTGAGGTAGATACCTTTCCCGTTTGCAGATGGAGTGGCCGTTAATCCTCTGTCTAAGTTTTCTTTTATTCTTTCTGTTGCAAAACCTTTGATTTCCGGTTTGGGCTCATGGCGTGGTTCTAGTATTTCGTAATAATATGTACGTTCACGCAAGTCTTGGGCTATCATGTTTGTTGATATGCTAAGCAACAGGGGTACTGAGCATAATCCTATAAGCAGGTTCTTGTTTTTCATAAGATCTGATTTTTTATAGAAGTTTGATAACGATTTCTTATAATTAAATTTGTCTTACACCTTTCGGAAGTTTCACTTTGGTTGCGATTTTACCATCGGCTTTCTTCTCGTGGCTGACTTCTATCACGCCCCAAGGGGTGGGATAAGTGCCTTTGGCCCATTCTAATTTACCCAAGTGTGGCTCAATACTGATCTGCTTGCGTTCCACGTCCACGATTTTTATACCTAATACATGATCTGACAGCCATGTGGTAGGTCCTGAAGACCACCCATGGCAAAGGCTGTGACGGAATCCGGGATAGCAATAGGCACCGAAATCGCCATGTATGTCTTTTTTCCCGGCTGGAACAGGTTCGTCTATAGGAGCGGCATTAGGAATCCAGTCCAGATTGAAATCTTCCCAAAACGTGGTTGCTCCCAAATCCAGCATGGCTCCCCAGAAAGTATTAATGATATCTATTGCTTTCTCATACTCACCTGCTTTGGCTAATGCTTCCAGCATATAATACCCGTAAAAAGTGGAAAAACCTTTTCCACCGCCTACAGAGACAACTTCATCGCAAGCCTGTTGGGGATCCATCAATCCGGTGATGGCCATTAATGAAGCTGCCTGTTTCAGATTGTTGTGAGGTAATATCTTTTTTTTCATCCGGTTGATAATGTCCAGACATAATTGAGCATCAGAGGTGTTGCCAAGTTTTAAAGACAATTGATGCGCATCTTGCATGGCCCATACGATCAGTGCGCGATATCCTGCCTCAACTCCGGCTTTATTTCCGCTGGATGGCCAGTCCAAAAAGCGGGCAGGCGCTAACGTTTCATTTCCCGCATCATCCACTTTCCCGTTTATCAGATGGATTAACCCGCTGATATAATCGGAATGTTTCTTTAAAAAATCAATATCTCCGGTCTGGTGATACCATTCATATTGGTTGATCAGATACCATAGGCTGTATGCACTCATGCCATTCATCCAATCGGGTAAAGGAAATTGTTTGCAGGCCAGGTCCAGACTGTTGGGAATCACCTCATTGTATCCGAAAACACGGCTGATGGTCATTAATTCAGGATGCATATCGCCCAGCCAGACTACCCGGTCACGTTTGATGCCATCCCATAAAAACTCCTGCATGTTCAAGTGGACAGTATAGGCTCCGGTAATCCATATTTTGTTTAAACGTTGGTCGTTGCATTCAAAAGACCCCAGATAGGGAATATCACGGTAGCGCAGGATAGCTGAAATTTCTTTTAAGGAGATAGTAGCGTTGTTTTGCAGCAAGTCGAGACGGACAAAGCGGAAACCGGTATTGCCTATTTCAATCATGCCGTCACGGGGAATTTCCATGATGATATCACGTTTGGCATGATCGTCCGTTGAAAATCCCACTTTCCATTCGGAATTTGAAGTGGTACTGTTGGCTTCTCCAACAGATTCTCCGAAACGTATCCTTACCAAAGAAGGTTCCCTACGGCTGGAACTGCCCATGACGAGCTTTAATCCTCCATGCAGTTCACTGCCGAAATCCAGTAACAAGGATGCCTTCTCTGTTTCAGTAGAGGTCATTATACAACATTTTTTTCTGTTCATTTCCGATTGGCCGTTTCCACGCTCTAACAAATAGTGTTCATCTTTTATCAGATTATTTTTACATCCTGCGTATTTGGTAACAATACGTTTGGGGGTGATGTAAGCACGGTTCATGATATCTTTGGTCATTCTTTGTGAGGCATCGCTTTGTAGGGTGGGAGGGATACCTGCATATAGAAGTGCGGGTAGCAGAACGAATGCAATTATGCTTTTTCTGATTGTTGGTAATAGTTCCATAGTATCTTTGATTTTTGATTTATGCAAATATAGACGAAGAAGGTGTCTTACCTATGGAATTTTATTCATTTACATGGAATATTGTTCATATTCTTTCTGTTCTTTTTCCATATACGGATAACAATCTTTATTCATCTTGTTGGATTTGTATTTGATTTTAGTTATTGTTTTTTTGGGGGGCTGACAGATAGATTCTTTATATGAAAAGAAATGAGTGAATGAACTGTACAGAACTTGTTGATATCACTTTTCTTTTATAATCCATATTCCTTCAAAAGAACACACGAATTCATCTCTAAATCATAATTCCGTTTAACAAGCGCATTGTGTATCTTTACATAATCGCTTATCCTATTCTTTTTTGATTTTAAAATTAAATCAGTCCAAACTGCCACAGGCACCTCTAAGGAGCATTTTTTGCATAATCCAATCTCAATATCAATCTCATCAGAGATATGATCTGCAATCACACATGGAGTGCCTGCAGCTTGCGCTTCAATAAGCGTAACAGGATTTCCCTCAAAATGTGAAGGCATCAAGAATACATCCATCGTGCGCAATAGCTCTGGAATATCACTACGTACTCCAAGTAATAGGATATAATTCTCTAAACTATTCTGCTTTATTGTTTCTCGCAAATGCGATTCCAACGGACCACGACCGATAAATAACATTTTAAAAGCTACTCCTTGTGTCTTCAATGCCTTTGCTATCTCTATCTGCCAAGCATGGTTTTTCACCTCCTCTAAACGTCCGATATTACCTATCACCAGTTTGTCATCCAAATCATATTGCTTACGAATATCATCCACCTTTTGCATATCTACATCTGCAAATACCTGAGCATCAACACTATTATTAATGATTTTTCCACGTTTCAAAAACTTCTTTCCAAATAAATATACACCAGCAGGTTCACCACAAGCCAGCCATCTCTGCGCAAAAGCACGTATAATCCATTTGGTTATTGTCTTATACATACGATATACCAGCGATTCAGATACTGAACTCTGCGTGTTGTGAGAATGTGCCACCCTCACAACACGCATGCCAAGTGATGCCAACATCGCAAATGCAATGTTGAGTAAAGTGTGAGCGTGGACAGCTGCATATGGTCCCTTAGTCTTTAATATTCTGCGAATCTCTAATGTCATTTTCAATGGATTAGAGGTTGTAACACGAAACACTCGCCCCCCTAACGCCTCTATTTCATCTTCATAGTCTTGTTGTTCGCTTTTGTATACTACAAAATCAAATTGAACCTTACTATGATCTATAGTGCGATAGATATTCATCAACATCGTTTCTGCACCAGCGCGATTCATACCGCCTATTACTTGTAACACTCTTTCCATCTTATGAACGTCCGACAAAAGGCTTAACGTCTGAAGCCCTAAGAATAAATATTTTTACATATAATGCAAGACCAACTGGCAATGCAATAATTGACTTTAGACCGACCTTATGAATAGTTGACAAAAGATTGCGATTATTCATACCCAAACAACAAATATGAGCAATATGTCTCAATGATTTATCATATTTTAGTGTCTGCATAAACGAGACTTGCATTCCTTTAGGATTCTGTCTATACAACTTACGAAAATCTTGACTTAATCCATCCAACTGATAATCAAAGTTATATATTCGACTATTCATCACCAACATATCATATTCATCATCTATCTGATTAAAAACATAGCTTTCACCAAAGAAACGTTCGCCATCAAATTGAGGATATGGAAACCGCTTTAGAATTTCAGTCTTATATATAACCACCTTATCGCCGCTAGAGCCGTATTTCCTAATACAATCTCTCAACTTACATTGATTAACATCCTTAGGCAACGGATTCCCTACCAATTTTCCATCAGGAAATTGACGATAAGAGATTATACCAGAGATTCCTACAACAGGTGCTTTCTCAATCCAAAATCCCCTAACTTGTTGAACCGCATCTGGAGTTAAACTATCATCACTATCGACAATAAAGAATAACTCACCCGAAGCTCTCTTTACTCCGGAATTAATTGCAACATGCTTCCCTTGATTCTCTTGTTTATAGTAAACAATATGAATTTTATTTTCCGCAATCCATTCATTAACAAGTTCTTCCGTATTATCAGAAGACCCATCATCTACAATCACCCATTCAAAATTATTGTCAGTTTGCCCTACTAAACTCTTATATAGAATGGGCAAAATATATGCACGATTATAAGATGGAGTAAATATTGATAAAAGTAAAGCCATATGTTTATCCAAATATTTTCTTTTTAATATTCAACAGTACAACATGAAATGATGTTAGCATATCTCGCAATTGATTAAGTACAATTTTCTTCTTACCAGCATGTTTAAGTGGTGCTCCCAATACCTCTGCTATGATCCTGTTGATATCCAAAGAAACCTTATAATGAACATAGCGTTGGAAATGATCAATACTATCTGTGTAATCTTTTGCACTTGCCACATACGAAGTATACTCTATCAAATGGATGTTATTATAGTCCTTAGCAAACTCTCGAATTTGTTGATTAATCTCCTTATGACGCAAGTCACGATCTTTCCATGCCTCAGATTGTTCTCCCTTATAAGGAATCTCACTACCCAAGAAAATACATATATGGGCAGTAGGTGATACCATCAACATAAATTTTCTCAGATTCTCAATATATTGTTCTGCCGTCTGTCTACCTAAGAAAATCCACTCACTTCGAAATTGTTCTAAGAAATCTTTGGTAAATTTATTGGCAGAAGTCCAAACTGCATCAGAAATATAGCCTTTCCACTCTTGAGAATCTGTTAGGGGATGATTCCATTCTCCAAACGCAAGTTTGTACCCCCTAGTTTTATGTTGGTAAATACCAAAGTGTTGTTCCTGCAGAGAGCTAAGAAAAATGATATCAACATCCTTATCGAACAATGATGTTCGATACATGGCTTCATCATTAAAAATACATGATGACACAAGGTAATCTATATCTTCCTCTTTCAAGTCAGGAATCTGTATATAATTCACCATACAGCCCTGATGCTCAATATTATTATGGCGAGTAGGGCTTATATAAGTCAACTCATTGATTGTATCATCCGTATCAAGATAAGATGTCAACCCTTGTAAGTCGCATGGACCTTTAAAGACAATCTTACCTAAAGATTTCTTTTGAATAGAAACTGTCTTTTTATCTCTTTGATTAATCCATGCTGGAACAGGATCTTTTGTTACATCATTAATTACCTTACCCTCTACAATAAGTTCTGGATACCCTAATGTAGCATATACATACTGCTCTACACCTTGCCCAATAGTTCGACAAGAAAACAAGAAGTGTACACACTTGTTGTCTTTGATAGCATAGAAACCAACAATACCATAGTCCCCAAAGTTATCTCTTACCTTTACATAACCAGCTTTTACATCAGCATCCGACAACAGTGCTCGCAACTCTTCTCTAGACGATCTGAGTTTTGTATAATTAAGTTGGTTTGTACGTAGTATCAGTTCATGAATACGACTTAATTCAGCATGACAATCATTGCAAATACTGACTTCTGTGTTTGACGCATAAAGAAACGACTCATTATCACCATATTCATTTCTAGTACGCTGTTTTTCTTCCAGTACTTTATAATTATTTAGTCGCTTGTACTCCAAATCCTTTGCCTCTTGCTTAAAGAAGTATTCCCACATACCATCGATAGCATCAGGCCCTGCTATCATCAAGTCCGACACGTAATGTTTCGCTTCATTGAGATTAACAATATTGTCATCAAGAAACAGTACATTTACAGGACGCAATCCCATATCTTTAATCAAAGCTGATATTCTTGGTCCTTTTGGAGTCCAGTCAACAGATTTAAAAACAAACAAATCAGCCACGTCCAACTCCCTCAATTTACCATCCACCGGTACCGCATCGTTCTTCGAACAAATTGAGTTCACCACGCCATTGCTAGTAAGCAACTTTATCAGTTCAATATTTCTCGGTACAGGCTCAATTCCCCCTTCAGAAAGCGTACCTTTCCAGAATGTGTCATCCAAATCCCATATTACGAGTTTTATGGCCTTATAATCTATCTGTTGCATAATCTTTAATACGTTGAAAAGTGATTATTGTAACTATTATAACAAGTATTACCGCCTCTGCATTTAGTGTATATCTCAAGAATGGTACAAGCATCGTTAACAGAAATAATACATGATATGTAAAACTATGATATAAGTATATTGGACCAGAATAGAATTTACCAATTTTTACCAAATGGTCTCCTATATACTTTGGAATAAAACCCAAACGATGGTGATTACAACAAAAAAGGAAACACAAAAATGCCAACGGATATGTCATCATATTAAAATCTGCACCAGCCCCACTTATATCAAAAATATGCAGTAGACCAAATTCAACATATGCTAGTATCACAGTAATCACAAGTAAAGAGTCTAGTGTATTTCTCTTCACCATCAGGCGTTCCTTATACTTCCTTGCAGACATGCCTAAAGTTATACAAGGAATCGCTACAAACAAAAAATTACGACTTATAGATATATCAAATTCTGTATCCATCAGAAACGAATATCGATTAAATAAAATAGAACAAAACAACAACAATGGAGTACACAAAAATAGAAATTTAAAAGTTTTATTAGAATCCCCCCGAAACACCTTTAAAAGGAAATAAATAACGACCAGTGCCTCCCAAAGTGATGTTAAATACCAAAACACCGAATCTATCACGTCACCGACAAACAATATTCTCAACAACTTTATATAGTCATTGGATGAGGTTATATCAAATGAGAATATAGGACAATCATATACATATCGCTTCAAAGCCAACAAAAACCAATAAATAATATTTATTTTTACTGTTAATACCAAAACTTTATATATCTGTTCTATAACACGTCGACTACTGGAACATTGGTGAAATATATTATCTCTTTGACTCTGGAGTACGGACTCCCAATCTATTAAAAAATAGCCTGTAATCATAAAAAAACATGGCACACCGATGCGCATCAGTGGTTGCAAAACAGTTGCCTCAAATCCAATCCCAGGCAAATGAATGAACACTATCAATACTGCACTCACAGCCTTTAATATATAAAGTGAGAGGACACTTTCCCGCATATTACTTATTTCTATAATAGTACTATATTAGCAATTCAATGGGTTGTAATTTTCTTCATCATAAAGATTGAAAATTCCAGATACAATAATCCACCTTAATTGATAAAATCATGAGATAATACCTGTCTGCTATCTAATTAAAATAGTGAATCAAAGTCTACGCGTTCAAACGCCTCAAGATGACCTCCTCTCGTTGCATTATATATCTTAACACCATATTCATCGGCCCATTTACGAGCATATTCGTAAGCCACATTCATTTCCCATATAGCACCAACATTATTATTGCTTGATGAATCTGCACCAGCAAAGTATGATTGCTGCCCTTCTTTCTTGATGACCGTACCATCTTTAGCTCTTTCCACTGCATAAGAATTATCACATCCAATAATGTATAATTCTGTAGCTCCCATATGCACAGCTAACTGCATTAGTGAATATGTCACTGTTGCTATCGTGTAAATATGATATGTACAATCAGCAGCAAATTTAGGATCTTCTAATAAAATTCTATCACGTTCAGTGTTTAGCCATATTACATTTCCCTTTGCTCTCCATGTATCTCGAAAACTATCTCTAGATACAAATATTACCTCCGAATCTATATATTCATTTAACAAATCATTTATTGGAAACTCAAAGATAGCATCCATTGCTGCATAGAAAGTAGGACGCCATTTTGTTCTCGGAAAAATTTTATTAACCTTATTAGCCCCATAGGAGATTTCATTGTTAGTCTGTAGCTTTTCTAAGTCTTCTACTCGCAAACTAGGTCCATTACAAACTATAAACGCCCTTTTCCCTTGATATTTATTTTTCAAGGCAAGCATTTTTTTATGATCAACCGTTTCCTTCTCTTTCTGATGATACAAAAAGAGGGAAAAAGATTGCTTCATTTTCTTGTATTTGGGTATAAGCCCTAAACCAAAACCTATTTTCATAAGTATTTTAATTCATTGATTATCACATACACAACAACTTCTACATTAATAAGTATTCTGCAAACTCTCTCACACAACCTTCGCCACCCTTACATATCATAACTTTAATGCCAGCAATAGCTTTGGCAGATGCACATGCGTCTGCCGGACAGGCTTTAGTACCAACTGCGGCAAGGAGTGCAACACAATTGATATCATCTCCAATATATGCAACCTCATCTAGTGTAATATTCAACTGCTTGCAGAGTTCTTGTACAGCAGCGAGTTTTCCTTCACCACGCTTACCTTGAACTATATAGTCAACCTTGAGCTTCTTGGCTCTATTCTCTACAATCTTGGTGTTCTCACTAGTGATAACACCTATCTTAATCCCCCTTTCAGATAGCATCTGCAATCCCATACCATCGCGAGTGTTAAACTTCTTCAACTCATCACCAGTTTCAGAATAGTACATACCCCCATCGGTAAGTGTACCATCCACATCTGTGATGAAGAGTTTAATCTGTTTGTTTACAGACCGTCGCTTTGTAAGTACATGTTTGCGCATTAAGTTCTCGAGAACAATCCAATCGTCTGGTTCATCAATTTCTGTAGAAGTATATTCAGGCATTTCATAGATACCAATCTTTCCGCTCAGACGATTACCACCCTCAACTACATTCTTCACAGTATTAATATAGAATGCACCATTCTCCATCAACTCACCAGCAAAGTTCTGTCTACGAGGACGATTCATATAATCGTAGTTCTTGCTTGTACCATCCACATTCCAGAAGAAGCGAAAATTCCGTACGCACGTAAGCATTGAATCGTATGCTCCTCTAGCGTAAATAGCCAATGCCTCTGTAAAATGACATTCTTCAGTAAGAGGAGACGTAGCCTGAACTAGCATGAAGATATCATCACCCGCAGGCTTTGCGTAGTTGATATATTCCAACATCACGCTCTCTGTACTTGCCGTATCACATGCATTCTCTGCAGAACGATGGTATATCTTGGTTTTGCTGTAATTCTTTGCGAGTACTGTTGCCTCTATTTTATCACTGTCTGTAGCTACGATAATTTCGTCAACAGCAACACATGCTTCAAGTGCCTCAATATTCCAACAAACAAGAGGCTTACCACAGAAAAGCTTTATATTTTTGAGAGGGATAGACTTGCTGCCCCCTCTCACTGGAATAAATGCTATTACCATTTCACCTGATTCTTCTTAAGTTTGTTACGTTGCACCTTCTCGATATCTAGAATATCTTCCTTCTTGTATATAAGAGCCTTTGCCACCGCTCTACAATCGCGAGCAAGTTTGCGAACACCATCTGGTTCGAGTGACGCTGCATGATCAGTCCCTTTCCAAGTACGATCGAGAGTATAGTGACGCTCTATCCACTCTGCACCCAGAGCTACAGCAGCAGAGTCAACTGCTATACCGAGGTGGTGACCAGAGAATCCTATTGCCTTTACACGCTTGGCGTAGAGTTCTCGAAGACGAACAAGCTCAAGTAAGCAGATATCTTCAAACGAAACAGGATAACCGCTGGTGCAATCATAGATAACAAGGTCTTTAGCACGCTTGTTGTCCTCAAAAAATGAAATAATTTGCTCTTCCTCCTCACGAGTTGTCATACCAAATGAGAGGTGAATTTCCCCCTCGTAATTGTCGCAGAGGTACTGAAGCATAGGCTTGTTAAGGTTGCAAGCAGAGGGTACTTTTATGAGTTTGGGCTCCAGTGTAACAATCTCTTTTGCAGAAGTTACATCCCATACAGAAGTTGAGTATTCGATACCGAACTCCTTACACCATGTCTGAAGTTGACGATGCTGATCAAGGTTGAACTCAAGAAATTCACGATGAGCACCATAAGTTGGACCATAGGAGTTGGCTGGATTGGGGTGTGGAGCGTTATACTCTTCTGGCGTGAGGAGTTCTGTATTGCAGCGTTTTTGGAATTTAACAACATCTGCTTTACAATAGGTAGCAGCGGTCATTATTAACTCACGTGCGATATTCATATCGCCTTTATGGTTACAACCGATTTCGGCTATGATCTTTGGATTATTCATAATAACTGATTTATTCACTTTAAATTTTAATCAATGTATATCTTTTATAGTTTTGATTTTGCTGTCGTTTTTTTATTTCGTAGTACACTAATATTCAGACACATATAAATCACATAACTAAAAATAATGAAAGTAACTGTCCTATACTTTTCATTGATGTACCACACAGAGTTATATCCCTATAAAGAGAAATAGTCAATAAATTCATAACAAAATATTCATATTTGCTTATGCATGATAGAAAGGGTACTTGGGCTTCTATTTCAAACTTGTAATAAGATAGTGCTCACTTCGTTGCTCTTCTATTTGCTGATATTTCCTAAATGAAGAAAAATCCAAATTATCGATAGGAGCAGATTCTATATCTTCAAAAATAAATTGGCTTAATAAATTGGCATCTGACAACAACTCTTCCAAACGATTGTTCATACGTCTGAATTTATCCCCAAGAGCTAGTGTTATAAAAGGTTTATTATATATCAACGAAAAAACAGTGCAATGGAATGAATTTGTAATCACCAAGTCTGCATTTGATAAATAACCCAACCATTCTCCCAAAGTAGCAAATATTTTTTCATAACCATCATAACGACGTTGAGAAACTACATAAATAGGTTCAAGCCCTTTACTACTCACATACTCCATTACCTTTTCTGTTGGGCAAACTGTAGTATTGCCAAGTAGATAAATGAAAGCGTATGGTTTATCCTTTTTTTGAGGAGTCAGAATTTTATCATAATCATATTTTGTAAGTAATAACGTTGGATCTATAACCTTTACAGTATCTTTCAATCCTAATGATTGACAAACATCTACACCTGATTTTTCTCTCATACCTATGAAAGAGAACTTTTTTAAAATAGGTTGTAATGTCTTGCATAAATCTTCAGGCAAAGAAGTTATTCCCCCCATAGAAGGAGCATAAGCAACCCTTATTGTGTTCTCTGGAACGAAATCAAGATAATATGTTAAATCATTACTACCCCATATTTGATCGCTTCCACAGATATATGCTTTTGCTATTGGTGGATTTTTCAAGAGATCTTCTCTTGAAAAAACAGATGAACATTGTATATTATTTTTAAGGAATTCAGCAAAATTTCGCTGTATTAATCCACCTTCTTTAGTCCAACGCTTTATATCTTCGTTTACCGCATTTTGCATTTTTTTTCTACGATAATATCTCGGAAGATAAAGAATAAGGTCCTTAAAACTCTTTATTTCAACTTTGATTTCTGGCTTCGTAGGAGCATATCTAAGCAAGAATGGCTCATGTCCCAATTTCTTTAAATATGCCTGCATAGCATAACATTGAAGATACTGGCCATAATTATCTTTAGATTGCCAATATGTAACAACTCCTATTTTCATTTTTTTAAGTGTAATTGCTTAAGGATATTAACTATTCTGACTTTAAAAAATAACCACTTCAAATCTTTGATTTTAGGACCTAGCTTTTCATTAAACTTTATAACAACTTTAAATCCCTCTTTATTATAACTATTCCAAAAACGTTCTCGCTCTTTAGAACAAGATACGCTTTTATAGTATGCAGGGTTGTTTTCCTTAACCATTTCAATTGATACTTTTGTGGTGATTACATTGCAATTATTGAGCATACTTTCACCCTTGGTTGAATTAACAATAACAACACTTATTCCTGTATCATCATCCTCGATTTGAGGCAGTTTATCACAACCCCACAAATCTCCCAACGTCAAATCGCTTCCACCTTTACCTGCCTTGACAGGACAAAAGTGACAAGATGGACGGAGCATGTAGTGATTCAAATACCCTCTCATAAACTCATCCAATTGAGCACGTTGTGTCTTGTATTTACCATTATCAAGAGTATATGCCACAGAGTACCCTTTCCATCCTGTTATTTTATCACGAAAATTAAGATTTATAACCTTGTGTTTACCTCCAAGATAAAACAAATAATCCCTAAAAACTTTTGGGCTAGGCACTCCATGACAGAGTACATCAATGGTCAGAAGATTATCATATTCTTTATGAAGGAAATGCTTCAAACCTGCAATCTGACAAGCAACGCCAGTGAACAACACCCTCCTACCTTGCTGCAGAAACATCTCTACCTGTTTGAAGGTTTCACCGATATAACTCTGCACATACTTGCTACCGCGGAATGGTTCAAGTCCTTCAATTGTATCAGTGTATGCATGAATGAGTTTCATGTTCTCATCCCATCTTGCTCCAAATACTACACCTCCTTGTTCAATAACCTTTGTACCAATAAGTGTAAAAATACCACCGGAACTACTTTGCATACGGATCATCTTGTTTTCATGTTGTACAGCATAAACAACGATAGGATCTATTTTCTTGTTCTGATTAAGCACAGGACACACTCTTTCGCACAAACCGCAATCAATACAAAGTGAAACGTCAATCTTTGGATATGAAAATCCCTCATCATCCTCATGCATCATGATACACTGCTTTGGACAACGCTGCACACACACATTACATCCACAACATTTTTTTTTCTCCAAGATACTAATCATATAATCTTAGATTTAGATAGCTTAGGAACAGTTAAATTCCAGATCTTTTCCAAATGTAACCCTAACTTAGTCTAACATAATACCTAAAGCAAGCACCATTACAATAAAAAAGAGAATGCATAAACCCAATTTTATTAATTGTCTTTTGCCATCTCAATGATATCTCTGTTTTCTCAAATATATAGAAAAAAGCCAATGCTTCTAATATCACAATAGGGTAACAATTATAGGCAAAACTATACTTTGAAGAACTCTACTGATAGTATCTGGTATTCCCAATAAAGCTAGCATGATGTATATTGCTATCAAAAGAAAAACACAACAAATAAAAAACTATTATTAACATATTCGTTGACAATATGAGAAGGTATAATTTTAAACATTGCGATTAATGCTTATTGCTATTTTTTTTGATTACGCTTAATACTTTTTCATAAAAGAAAATACGTTCTGATTTTGTAAGACCAAACAGAACACAACATGTACAGGTCCAAAAGACTGCTAACGTTCCATTTGCAAAAAATCGCATGTTGCCTGGTTCTACGAAATAACAAATCAGTAAAGGTATAATAAAAGAGGTAATGGATACCACTAAGCATGGATTGATACACTCCCTCATAAACTGAGCAACAGAAAAAATCATCAATTTCTTTAAGTCGTAAAAACGAACAAAATTTAAGAGAACAAATATTGATATGTAAATAACATATGCAGACCAAACGGGAGCACCTGCGACAAATGCGATCCATGCTAATGGGAAAATTAAACCTGCCATCAAAGCAGCATGGATTGAATAGCGCTTTACTCTACCATCGGCCTGAATCAAGCGATACATATTCGAGCCAGTTGCTACTGCTAAAGACTCAAACATTGCAAAACGAAGAAAAAGAGGTGCCATTTCAGGAGCCTCTCCCAACCACAAATTAAGCAATGTGTCTGCCTCACAACAAACTGGTACGATAAATACATACATCATCAGCCAAGTAAACTTTGTTCCTCTGTTAACCAAATGAACTGCATACTCTTTGTCACCAGCAGCGTAACTCTTAGTGATTTGAGGAGAAAAGGCTACTGTGAAATTATTAACAAAACCCTGTACAGCATTATTAACAGTCATTGCAACAGAACGTGATGCATTGAAAGTTACTCCAAAAAACACATTCACAAGCATACTAACTCCTTGTGTACTGAAAACAGACGCGCCATTGTTCAGAATGTTCCATCCGCTAAAGACAGTAAGTTCTTTCAATAGTCGCTTATCAAAAACTCGTGGACTATAATATACCTCCTCAAAATTGCGACCACAATACCAGCCATAGAACATTTGCATTAATAGCGACACTACAACATGGAGTATAGCTAACAAGATTAGCCTATCTCCCCAATAAGCCATAATAACAAAACAAATAGTAAGCTTAAATACAGCATCAATAATACTCGTATAAGCATATATACTCATTCGTTCATGGGCTATTATCAATGCACTAAATGGAGAACTAATAAGACTAATAGCAAAGGCTATTGTTGAAAATTGGAAAACCCAGTAAGCCGCCTCCAATCGATCATCAGGTATGCTCGCAACAGTATTCAAGAACCAAACACCTATAATTTCAAGTATTATAGATATAGCCACTGCCATCACAATCTGTGCATTAATAGCAGTCGAGAACAATGTTTTTAACTGTTTCTTATCCCTCTTTCCTAACGCATAAGTAATATAACGACTAATAGCAGCTGAAAGCGTGGATGTAATAAGCCCAGACATTGCAACAATACCAGCAACCACCGAGTTGATTCCGAAGTCCTCAACTCCCAAAGCTTGCAGCATCACTCTACCAGTATATAATCCGACTATCATGGTTATGAAAGTTCGAATATATAATGCAAGAGTATTCTTCGCTATTCGTTTATTGTTTTGTGATATGTCTTGTGCCATCTATAAAAAATACCATTTATAAATATGATAGATTTATACAAGTCTATTCTTGAATCGACAAAATGAGTATCAAACACCATATATTTATTGTCCCCCCCAAAAAAACTGATGAGCAACACCGTTTATCTGCTAATACTTCACTATTAAAATTCCCTGCTTAATACTATCCTCCCAATGCCTGTTAAATATAAATTTATAATGTACCACTTACATAATTACTTCTTTTAAATTATGACATGAAGATAAACGAGAATTTGTCGTTCTATCATTCTCCAGAATAGTGAGTTACATTTTCGTTACTATGCAAAAAAAATCAGCAGTACTCTTTATCTTTTTGCTATAATCTTCTCACTAATCACTAAGGTCGTTTATTCAAATTGATAGTGTGGCCCATTTATATTTTATTATCAACAACATTTCCTCTAAGTAAAAGTAGTAGTTATATTTTAGTATACCTTCTATGGGAAACAAAAACATTTTGAAACCATAAATAGGATACAACATTCATAACAATACCAAAAACAATAAAAGTAAATATCTCATACTTTTTATAGATACATACCATTATTTATTTTCTTTCACTTTATGCTCCCCATAACCGTAACCATAACCATATCGTTTACCATAGCCGTAATACTGACCATATTTACCATAACCATAGTAATAACCATACTTCTTTTTCTGAAGATCCAAACCATTGATAGCAATACAGAGGTTTGGTAATTTATTATTTTCTGCAAGTTCATTAATCAACATAAACTCAGCTTTACGGGTATAATCGGCACGGCATACATATACGGATAAATCTACAGTGCGTCCGATAAGTAAAGTATCAGTTACCATACCGACAGGTGCCGTATCCAAGATTACATAATCAAAATTCTCCTTTAAGACCTTAATAGCCTGATCCAATCCATCACGAGCCAATAATTCTGTCGGATTTGGCGGAACAGCACCACCTGGAAGAATAAAAAGATGATTATTTATATCAGAAGGTTGTACCAAGTCCATCAAATTCATGGCGGTATTAGTCAAGAATTGGGTTATACCACGTTCTTTCTTAGAAATATTAAATACTTTATTCAACCCCGGTTTACGGATGTCAAGCCCCACTATTACAACTCTCTTTCTTAATAAAGAAAGACTGATTGCCAAATTAGCAGATACGAAAGACTTACCTTCACCACTGATAGTAGAAGTCACCAAAACTACATTTTTGCCATTTTCAAGCATAAATTGGAGATTTGTACGAACATTTCGAAAAGTCTCGCTCATAAGATTGTTCTGATTCTCAAATACAGCAATTGAACCGGTTTTTTCATCCGCCAACGGGATATCACCGATAACAGGAAGCGAAGTCAGCTTCTCAACATCAATACGACCTTCTATCTTGAACTTGGTCAGGCTAATCAGATAAATAATACCTACCGGAATACCTATTCCAAATATCAAAGCCGCCAGATAAATCGTCATACGCTTCGGAAAAACCGGAGCACCATCCGCCTGTGCCTCGTCAATGATCTTGGCGTTATTGGCTATGGCAGCTAAAACAATGGCATTTTCCTCACGCTTCTGAAGCAGCATCAGGTACAAACCTGACTTGATTTCCTGCTGACGGGCAATACTAACAAACTGACGTTCCTGAGTGGGCGCGTCACTGATACGACGGGAATAACGGCTTGCCTCACGACCTAGATCCGCTCTAGTAATCTCCAGACCTTTCAGAGTTGCATCCAAAGTGGTTTGTATATTGCCACGCATCGCACGAATACTAGCATTAAGATTAACAATTGCCGGATTACTTTCCGTGGATGTACGTAACAGACGGTTACGTTCAGCCACCATTTCATTATACCGGTCAATCGCCCCCGCTATACCAGCATCCTGCAGACCCACATTTGAAGGTAACACTTCATATTCAATACCCTGCAAATATCTTTGCAAATCCATAACAAGATTAATCTGCGTCTGATTCTCCACACGCTTCTTCTCGTATTCGGCATTACCGGTCAACGCAATCTGAGCTTCACTTGTCAAATCTGTAATGCCCGCACTACGTTTGAAATTTTCTAAGTCGCGCTCTGTACTGCCCAATTCTTTAGAAATGATACCAATACGTTCATCAATAAACTCGGCTGTTTTTTGTGCTACCTCATTCTTATCATTGTTCGCATTGATATTATAAACCTCAAGCAACTTGTCTATATAATCCTTGCCACGCTGAGTATTGGAATTTTTAAGTGAAACAGTCACTACAGAAGTAGCCTTCGAGGTAGGGCTTATTGACAGAGAACCAACGTATCCTTTCGCCACGGAAAAAGGTCTGTTGATGTAAGCCGTAATATGTCGTTCTTTCGTCACACTCTCCGGACGGACCGATGATAAGGTGTCATTATTCACAAAAAAAGCTACTGTTCCTTCATCAGTCGGGAATACAGCCGGTAATTTTTCAAACTCTTTCTGATATTTTTTTTCTCCTACGGTGATCTGTGCAATCATCGCACCTGTAGGCTGTAAAACCATATTTACCTTCATTGTATGCAGAAGTTTATCCGCTTCCTGCGGAGTCAGGCTTACCAATACAGGAGAAGTGCGATACAGTTCTCTTATGGGAAACTTATCTTCATCCATATAAGTTACAAAAAGTCCCAAGCGATTCACAACTTCCCTTGCCAAAGACTTCGAACGAAGGACTTCTATTTCATTGTCTATATTACTTGACGATGAGATAAACCCAGTCATTCCCATCTTTTCCAATTCAGAAGATACGTTTGCTCCCCCACCCTTTTTTTCATCCTTCATTAAGACGGTGGCAGAAACATTGTAAATGGGTGTTGTCAAACGCAAATATCCCCAAGCACAAGCAATACAAATTATTATCGAACCAACAAACCATGGCCAATGAATCAAATAACGGAAAAGAATTTCCTGAATATTGATCTGTTCTTCGGGCTGTATTCCGTGCTTTTCTTTTCTTTCCTCAATCATACTATGATGCTATTTGAAGATTGTTACTAATATACTTGCCAATGATACCAGAATAGAAGTAGCAGAGAACCAAAGGCTTGTACTGTTACTGATATCTGAATTGCGGGCCTTCGCCTTGTTAGGAGTCACATATACAATATCATTCTGCTGCAACCAATAATAAGGGGAAAGGAGGGTTTCAGCTTTATTCAAATCTAATGTTATGATTTCCTGTTTACCGTCAGCACTTTCACGAATCAGCTTTACATTGTCACGAATTCCATAAATAGTCATATCCCCCGCCATAGCCAAAGCTTCCAACAGATTCACCTTCTCATTACTGATAGTAAATGTGCCGGGCCTAGCAACTTCACCCAATACTGAGATTTTATAGTTGACCATACGGACTGTGACAATCGGGTTTTCTTTGATGTAGGGTTTTAGTTTTTCCATCACCATTTGCTCTACCTCTTTTTTAGTCAGTCCCCCCACTTTCAGTGCACCTAAAACAGGAAAATTGATATTTCCCTCATTGTCCACTAAATAAGTCTGTTGGGATGATTGAGAAGCGCTTTGTGAATTTCCGGCAGTCATACCGGCAGAACCGGCTCCCGTCAAGTTGAATGGAGCTGCCAATTCGGGATTGGTACATGATACCACGACAGTAAGCTGATCTTTCGGCATTATCTTGGCATCGTACAGAGTTTCCTGTTGAACAGCCTGCCCCACCACTTCCGGATCTTGTAGATAGGGAACTTTTTTATATGCCTGACAGGAAGCAAGCAGAAAGATCGCTATCAAACAAGAGAGTATTCCCTTGACTTTTTTCTGCATACTTGTAGCAATGTAAAATGATTTATTCATAATATATTCTAGTTTATTTTTCTTTATCCAACACTTCGAATCGTGGAGAATTCTTTGACTTGAATTCCGGAACGACTTTCTTCATCAATCTGACGGTATCCATAATCTTTACTGTACGCGACAAATTCTCAAACTCCGCATAAGTATCAAGGATATCTGCATATTCATACCGACGTACCTTAGCTATCATAATTTTCTTGTTTTCGGTAGGTATTGTATTTTCTTTATCGCTCAACACCTCTTCATAAAGCTTTTCACCCGGACGTAATCCTGTAAATTCGATCTTTATGTCTTCCCCCGGACGATAACCCGCCAATTCAATCATACGGGTAGCCAAATCAACAATCTTCACGGCTTTGCCCATTTCAAAAACAAAGATCTCATTGCCCTCTCCCATAGTAGCAGCCTCCATCACCAAGCGGCAAGCTTCAGGAATAGTCATGAAGAAACGGATGATATCAGGATGAGTAACAGTGACAGGACCGCCATTCTCAATTTGTTCCCTAAAACGAGGAATGACAGAACCATTACTGCCCAATACATTTCCGAAACGTGTCGTGATGAATTTGGTATGACCTTTCACTTTTCCCTCACGGATAGCACATCCCAGACTTTGGACATAGATCTCCGCCAAACGCTTGGAACAGCCCATTACATTAGTAGGATTTACAGCTTTATCCGTAGACACCATAATCATCTTTTCTGCACCATATTCCACAGCCATGTCAGCCACCTGACGGGAACCGGTCACATTGACAAGTACGGCCTCACAAGGATTTTCCTCCATCAATGGTACATGCTTGTAAGCAGCGGCATGAAAGACGACTTGAGGATGATACAATTCGAAGACCATACGAACACGTTCCTTCACACGCACATCACCAATCACCGGAACAAAATCTATAGCAGGATATCTTTTCTCAAACTCAAGACGGACATTATGCAAAGGGGTTTCTGCAGAGTCGAACATGATAAGTTTCCGAATTCCCATCTGCACCAATTGACGGCAAAGCTCACTGCCAATACTACCTGCCGCACCAGTCACCAACACCACTTTTCCCCTGAATTCTTCTGCTACCTGACGGAGGTTGATGTTAATTTCGGCACGGCCCAACAAATCCTCAATCTTAATAGGACGTACCCACTGATGAAAGTTCCCGTCAGAATCCGCCTCACTGATAGTAGGGGCTATCAATGTCTTAAGTTCATTGCTTTTACAATATTCCAGAAGGCGTTTTTCTTCCAGGCGGGTATCTTCATAACGCGAAAACAGAATCCCCTTAATTCCGCGCTTCCGCATGATATAATCAACATCCGACTCATTTTCAAAGTAATAAACGGGAAGATCCGCCAATCGCCGTCGGCTGTTGTTTTTGCCATATACATAAAAACCGGCTACCTTATAATGGGCACTATCTCTAAGACGTAACTTCAAGGCCACACTCTCTTCATTAGTACCATAAATAAGAATACGTGTGTTCTTTTTATTCACCCAATCCAATAAAAAATCATAGACGATTATTAATGATACACGGAAGGTGGTCAAGATCACTAAAGTCAATAAACCGTCAAATAGAAGATAGGATATTTTATAATTGTATGGCAATTGGGCCTCATATATAAATCCAAAAGATATAATGGCCAAACAGGCAATTTTAAATAAAACGGCACACATGATACGCCAAAGTTCACGTGCCTGTGAGAAACGAATTGTATTACGATAAGTATGGAATAATAAAGAGCCCGCAACACTTGCCACCAAAGAAACGCAAGCAAATTTACAGAGCATCCAGTCGGTCATTGGAACATGCGCCATATAATGAATTACCGCATAAGCGACCAACGAACATAATACAGAAATTGCCGTGTCAATACCTAAAATAACCCAATAACTGAAATAATTTTTGCGGACATATTGCACTATGTCCTTCAATGTTTTTTCCATTATAGTATAAATGAATAAAATAATATTTCGAAATTTGATTTATCTGATTGATTATGATCAGTACAAGGACTATGACTACGATTTCCATGTTGGTGTAGCCCAACAAAGAATCCCTTCATCTTTCGATACGTACATACATTTCTACACTATATCTTTTGTAAAGATATAATTCATAATACTTTATGGATTTTTATTTTTGAGAGAGGTCATCGATAAATATATCCACTGTTTGGTTACCGATGTCAGATAGACTGCCTGCTATTTTACAGACTTTCATTACATTTTTGCAGTAAAATCCCCATACCCCTATAAAATAGATTGATTACTCAATCACGTAAATCCCCATTTTCAGATACCGGTTCTACACACCCCACCGGTATATCTACACATGCGCACCCCAACATCGTTAATCGGACAGCGACTTTCGATTTCCCATTTACATTCACTAATTCCCCTTCCAGTCCTGCCAATGGTCCTTTGATTACCCGTATTTTTTCTCCCGGAGCTAATGGCGATGTACTCATGCTGATCGTCTCATCCGAGTAATCGAGCATAAACTTAAATCGCAACATTTGTTGGTCAGGAATAACAGCCGGAGTACTCTCCCCACGTAATACCATATAACGGCTGATAGAAGATAAAGTCAGGACTTCTTTTTGTTCTTGCAGATCAACGTGAACAAAAATCATCATCGGAAGTAGTACCCGGTCGACAACTTTACGACGGTCGCTCCATTGATGGACTTCTTGTTGAATTGGAAGGAAATTTTCGATCCCCATTTTCGTAAGCCGCTCACTCGTTTTTTTCTCGTGACAGATGCGCACAATGGCCACTAACCAACGTTTTGAGCGCGCTACGCTGCTGCCAATCACATCTGTTGGCAGAGTTCTTTGATCGTCATTTTTCTTAATGATCATGTATTTTTACCCCCTCATTTTCCATCACCTTTTAGGCAATGGATTGAATTCGGTGGCAAAGATAGATAAAATTATAAATAATAAACAAGAAAAATGCTTTATTTTTCCACACAAATCTCAATACTTTACAGTCCGAATAAAGCAAGCGTCACAATTACTACCATCATCCGCATCTGCCGCACCATTCAAAAAACCTTCAAACCCCATAGTAAAATAGTTTATATCAAAAGCACTTGATTCATTTACATTCTTTATTTCACTCTTAAGCAATCTGTTACGACAATGATAAATAGCACCAGGACGCTCAAACAAATCATAAAATAACGGCAAATATTTTATATTTCCAGAAGGGTCATTCTTTGTATAATAATCAGAACGTCCTGCATAACGTAGCCTTCCAGCTTTATCGTTTGGATTACTTTTAGTATCCGGACTTCCTATCCGCCTTCCATAACCAGATTTACCAACCGGAAGAAATATATTTCGTCCATTATTTATATTATAAACAAAACATCCACGCATACCCTTCACGGAAGACTTTGGATCTTCCCCACGGTCATATCCCCAAGCTATATCTACGGATGATTGCGTTTCTGTAGCCCCATCCCCATAAAGCACACCATACCCCTTATTAATATTACTATGAATCGAGGTGGATTCCAAAGTATAAAAATCCTCAATCTTAGCAATACGTTCATTATTTCCTGCAATACTCCATCCTGAAACAAGACTATTGTTCGTCAATGACGGCTGAAGACCTTCCCATGACAACTCTGACTCTGCCGTTTTCCCTTTCTCTAATACTGTGAAATTTCCATCCGGACCTTCACCAAACTTAAACCCAGCCCGCTCATTATTGGAAGCAAGAATTGCCGTATAATTGCCACGGCGAAATAACGACCCTTCTTCCAAAGGAGAATTTGTGTAGACAGGGGTATCATTAGCGTCAAAACGATAAACATTAAAAGAAGTCCATGCCGGATTCGTTTCACTCTCCGTATTCCCATTCAAAGTAATAGGTGCATATCCCTGACGTACAAATATAGAATGCTCGCAAGTATAATTGTGATAACGTACACGTACAATGGCACAACGAACTTCAGTTTCTTTTATAGTCCCGTTAAACTTTATTTTAAAATCTATCAAATGTTCACTTGCACCTTCTATTCTTTTCGAATCAGTATTCACAATCCCTTCGCTCCCTTCAGAAGTTGCTTCCAATGATATAAAGTCATCTCCACCCTCCATTATCTCCGCTCTCCACGCCCCCTCTGATTTGAAAGTAACATAAGATGTTTCATCTTCTTTTGGTAGACGCATAAGTGTCACATGGAAATCATCCTTCTTGCCTGCACTACGCCATACCCCCTTCGGATTCTCTATACGACGTACCTGTATCATATCAAGATAAACCGGCTCCCCCACTTGATTTCCCTTGTCATCCTCTATTGTAAACTTTATCTTCTCCTTACGAGGATATGCTACATACGGATTATTACCAGTAAAGCCAGTTTTTGTAACAAGTTCCTTAGCACGAGTATATAATGGTATAGTAAAAATATGTTCACTTCCCTTGTTTACTATCGTATATTTGCCATCAATATCATCTCCTCCACTACCGTTCTCAATCCACGCATATTCTCTTTTACCCCTGTTTTTTCCATCAATCATTCCCTTATAATATTTATAATTGTAATACGAAGCATCAGCAGCATCAATTTGCCATGATGCTTTATCCGCCCATTCAGGGTTTTCAACCTTTACAACTGAAGTTTTTCGCAAAGATAAAAAACTGTTCCAAGGACCATCATTATAAATTTCACCCGTATAATAAAAACCGTTAGTAACCCAAGGAAATGCAGTTGTTCCATTTCCCCATGGCTTCCAACCTGTAAAATCTGGATCCACTTCATCATCTTCACCGGAAGAAGGGCGATCTGCACCATAGCTTTTAGTATTCTTTGCTAAGATTTTTGCCACAAGCTTATAGCCTTCTTTCATCTCTCCAACCACTTTTACCGTAGTCATCATGTCCTTATTATACAAATAAGAAATGTACTGTGGAGTAGTCACATGGATGCCGGGCGGCTCTTTATATTCGATGTGCCAGTCGGCATCGTTACCGTAGCCCTTGAATTTAAGGGTCAGTTTGTAATGAGTATTGCGTTCGGCATTATAATCTGTTTTTACATCTTTTCCAAGCATAAAGCGAAACTTGATCGGTCCTGCCCCCAGATGTTCGTCCAAAGCCGTACAACGATAATAACCACTCACCTCCACATACGTACCGTAAGGTTTTTCATCTTTCCAACCGGAACCCGGCTCATTTTCATCCGGATTGGGCTTCCATATCGAATAGCCACCATCGTTCGACTGATATTTCAACTTTCCTTTCCCCTGCATATTCTCATAAAAAAACAGAGACTTTGCTGTATGGGCATGACGATTGGTGATAATATTGGAATCGTCACCATCCTCTCCCATACCCAAATAAGGATGCTGTGTTTTACACACATGTTTATAGTTTTCCGGAGTGAGCGTTTGAAGATCTTTATCCGGGAGTTCTTGAATAATGATGGATTTACCTTCTTCAAGCAAACCGTTAGAAGCGGAATAACGTACAGAACGCTCAAGCATCCTATCATCCCATTTTGTTTCTTCAGCCATATAGTCACTCAACGGATACACTTTGCTTACATCAGCCTGTCCGGGTGTATTCGGGTTGCCTAATGCGCAGGTTTTAGGTATATCTTTTATTACAATATTTTCAATATATATCTGTACATTTTCATAAAGGCCGGTACCGTCGAATGCAACCGTTACCTTAGAAGCTGCACGACGCAACCAGCTATGGAGTTGCACACTTGGAGAATTTATAGTGACAGGTTGGTCATCACTCGCATTACGATCCGGCTTAAGACTAAATATACCAAACATTTCACTATTCTTTGCTATTTCATCCTCCCAGGTAAGAGAAATTGATTTCAGTCCTGCACGGGTCTTTATCGCATCAGAATAATCTCCCAGATCACCCATATTAGCTACCGCATAGACATAGTAGCGTCCTCGCTTTATCGAACGAAGCTTAAAGGTGGCCGAACCTGTCTTGTCGTCCTCAAACTGACTTCCGTCTTCATTTTTATCTTCGTCAATACGATTGTCTTCTAATTTATAGTTCCAATCGGCAACATCCGGATCGGGCGTCACATCATTATTGCGAACGATATAATTATGAACTAATTCGCCTGCTTCATTATAGAACAGCATACAAAGTGAGTTGATATTCTGAATGGCATCTCCATCATCACCACCCGTTTCTTTTTGCACTTCTCCGGCACGAGTCTTGCCCAGTAATGCATTCTCCTGATCAAAACATAAGGATACAGAAATGACAGCATCTCCTTTGCCAATTTCTTCTGTCATGAAATAATCGTCCCGACAACTTGTCGTCAGTACGAATTGCAGCATAAGCAAAACAAAACAAAATAAAGTTGTTATCTTTCTCATACGACACATCATTTTCAGGTTTAATTGTTAGAATCAGATTTCGGATCCAGGCCAAAATCGGGTTCAAGTTCGACCTCTGCATAGGGTACTACCTGTACATGAACATCTATTTTATCTATGTACGTTTTTGTCACGTTGAATTTATAATAATAATTGCGATGAATGTCGAAAGGTGTACCTAATGCTACGTCTTTCGGTGCATTATCATAATATTTAAAATCAATAGTATGTATTTGATCGCTCTCGGCAAATTTCAAGTGAATCTCGGCTGCATCCACAGCTTTGTTACCGTTGAGAAGGTTTTGATATTCGGGAATATAGAGCACAAAACGAGTTCCTTTCGACAGTTCCTCGAAAGGCAATTCTTTCTCATCACTGTCGTTCTTGCCATCCGGCAAATGCAAGTCGTCTACATAATCCTTGTCATAATCCCCCTTCACATAATCGCTTTCCACGAATACATTATCCGGTGCACAATATCCGCGGCTATTGTAGCGATGTAGCGTAACAGACTTTAAGGTGTAGTCGGAAGTATTGCCAGAGGCTTCGGCAACAGTATAGTTAACTTCCACTTTCGCCATCGCACGAAGCATATGGAGCGTGCCTAAATAAGTGCACATATTAGAGTAGAATTTCACGTTCTCGAAAAGTTTCACGCCATACATAGGAATGAGACAATCTTCTGAAAGATGAAACAAAGAAGGAGTAACATACGAATATTGACTGCCCGGGCTTATACATATATCTTTGATGGTAGTTTGCCCAACAACCATTTCACTTTCTTGGGGATATTCCCTCCAGTTGGCAAGCATCACGACCTTGAATGTAGAAGGAAGCG
>OLPX01000340.1_pt1 | contig 48006 bp, 40 predicted proteins | sample 1672491 | NCBI WGS metagenome assembly OLPX01 (sample SAMEA3136692, study PRJEB25190) | human gut metagenome | biome: human gut; feature: human-associated habitat; material: faeces | place: Austria | collected 2013
TATTGATTAATCTTATATCAGTTTTTTGTGTTTACACAAAACTTGAAACAGTCTCAGAGAGGTCTCAGAGATCTTAAGGAATCTCAGATTCTACCATCGGCCTCTGTAACCTAAATTCTATAGTTTGGGTATTTCCTCCTGTCCTTTTTATTAATTCATCTTCTCCAATCACTCTTACTAAATTGGCAATTTGTTTACCCATACTTTCTTTATTATGATAAAAAATAATTGTATTCACATTGTTATTTAGTATTAGCTCTCTTAAAATATCTCCATCTGTAATATCCAATGAATGACCATAAATATATAAATTATGTTTTCTACTTTTTTTACTCATCATTGTACTTTCAATCATACTATTTATCATACTTTGTATATCCGTTACATTTCTCTCTATCTCCTTCATTTTTTCTTTTGTGTACTGTAAATATTCTTCTTTTATCCTATCAACCCAAGTTTTATATTTGCATCCTGTTTCCTTATATATTCTTTGATAAAATTTTTTAAATTCTACAAACTCAATATATTTATTCTGTTCTTCAGATGAAAGAAATTCGTCAATACCCAGTACCATATTATTTTTTTCAATCTCATGATTATTATTTACTTTGCCATGAATGTAATCTATATCAATTTTACAATTATTTTCATATAATTGTTCAATAGTATTCGTATAATTAAAACATAATACATTATTTTCCTCTTTTGATGCATTTATAATTTCTTTGATATCTGGTGATATTTTTTTACATTCTATCTCTTCTACATATTGAACCAAATAAACTTCTAATGCTTTTATTAATTTATTTAAATCATTATATAATTTCTCTTTTATATCTTTATAAGTTTCCATATTTTGATCATTTACATAACCTTCTAAAAATTCATTGAAAAAAAAGCCATCAAAATCATCATATAAATTACAATCATTCCGTTGCATATCATAATGCAGCATTTGAATAATATCAGATATTTCACTTTCAAAGTCTATCCAATTTTCTTTTCCATACATATCATTTTGCAAAAAATATTCAATCCAAAAATTATCATATACTAAATTTTTCCATATACTTTCTTGTGTAAACAAATTGTTTCTTTTATTTCCTGTATTTTCTATTATAATTCTTTTTATCTGAGGATTAATCTTGCCCCAGTCTACATCCTTTGTATTTCTTGTATTTAATATGCCTCGAATAACTTTGACAAATTCTAAAAAATCCGTATATTTTGTAGGTAAATTATGAGCTATATCAAATCCATTCCCAATCACAATGATATTCATGCTGTTCTCCTTCGTATTATATATAATTTAATCTTTGACAGCAATTTTTCAATCAGTTTAATTTTACAATTTGGACTTTCCATTATTTTTCTTTCCCGCTATTATTGTTACCACATAATTTCTAAAACTATAAAATATGATATGAAGATCTTAAGAGGTCTCACAGGTCTTATATACACCTTAACAGCTATATATTTAAGGTTGGAATAATTTCCCTATTCCAACCTATTTCCTTATACTTTAATTTTTTTACCTTTTTCCATTTCTCTCTTAAAATCATAAAGCATATCTAAATAACTATATTGTGGTTCATACCCAAGTTCTTGTACCGCTGGTGTAATATCCATAATATACTGTGGTGCATCTGGTTTATCCGGTCTCATAATAAGTTCAGATTTTTTATCTTTTTCTCCAAATACCTCTACCATTCCTTTAATCTGATTCAACAAAGATGTACCTATCCCTGTTCCTACGTTATAATATCCACTCTTTCTGTCAACAAAGATTGCTTTATAAATCATTTGGCAAAAATCTTTTACATACACCATGTCTTTTACTCTACTTGAATCCCCCCATACTTCAATCGGCTCCCCTGCAATTGCTCTGTCAATCAACAATCGATATCCTATCTTTTTTTCTTTACCATCTACGAAAAAAGTATCTATTGGAGAATATAAATATATTGTTGGCAGTCGAAATATAAATTTCTTTATTCCATACATCTGATGATAATTTTCTATCATATCAACTGCAAAGTTTTTAGACATAACATAGATTGTATGGTCTGTTGTAAAACTGAATTTACGAGGAAGATCAACTGTTAATAATGGATTTTCTTCAGCATGATCCTTAATATCACCAAAGCTCTGAGCAAATAAAATTCTATCTACACCTGCTTTTCTGCAATATTCCAGTACATTCAAAGTCCCTGTAATATTAACATCTATGTATTTATATGGATCATATCCTCTCATTCGGGCTGGCATGATTCCTGCCAAATCGACTACTGCATAAACCTCTTCCTGTGGTAATTTAAGAAAATCCTCTTTTTTTGCAATATCAACTATATAATATGGGATATTAAACTGTTTAAAATAATCTGTTTTTCTAGTACCTGTTGCAACTAACTGACATTTACTCCCTTTATAATTTTCTAAAAAATAATTTACAAAATATCTTCCTGTATCTCCACTTGCTCCAAATACAATTATTTTTTTCATATGAGCCCCTCCAATATTACATTAATTCAATCTTCACATATTTGTTTTGATTTCCAAGTACTTCCTCTATTCTTTGTTGATTTTCAAACTTAAGAATTAATGTACCTATGGCTTCATTTGCTGCTGTAAAACCACCAACTTCAGTACCTTCTTTAATCCAAAGGTCTCTCTCTACCACATTCGATGCAATCTCATCCGAAATCCAGAGTTTTTTAAAAACACCTGGCTCATCACTATGCAGAATAATTTCAGCCCAGCATCCATCATAAGGTTTCTGTGTAATCTCATCGATTGGGAGTCCAACTGAATATTTTACCATATTAGTAATCATATCCACCCCTGTCGCATAACGAAGACATTCTGCCAATCGATTTCCTCCTCCTCGTGGAGATAGTTCCATAATATATGCTCTTCCATCTATTCCTTCACGAGTTTCAATATTATAAACAGCTGTACGCATTTTAAGCAATTTCAAAAGACGTTGGATCTCATTTTTCAATTCCTCTTGGTGTTCTAAAGTCATGGATGATGGCCAACTGTATGCTGCAGGTGTATATGGATTCTTTGCCTTACTATCAAAACGTTGACAATCAAATGACACAAACTTTAATTCACCATCTATAGAAAAGCAGTCTGTATCAGAAGAATAGCCCTGCTGAGTGATAAAGTCCTCTATAATAAACTCGTCCGAATGCGAAAAAGATAGTGCATACTCAATACTTTGCTTTAAATCTTCTGGAGAATCTACACGAGTTACCCCTTTACTTCCCGCTGAATCAGTAGGTTTGACTATTACTGGCCAATGGTATAACTCCACATCGTTCAGTGCTTCCTCTATATCTTTATATCCTTTTGCTGTCGGAACCGTAAATTTGTTATCTTTTAAAAACTGTCGAAATTTTTTCTTATTTTGTAAAATTCTAACTGATTCATAAGGTCCTACATTAGGAAGTCCCATCTCTTCTGCAACATAAGCTGCTGTAATAACTCCTGGATCACATGCAAAAGACATGATTCCATCAATCTCAAGTCTTTTAGCCGCCTCAAGAGTTTTTTCTTTATCAATTATACTAACATTACAATATTCATCAGAATATTTATGTGCAATATTATCTGGTAAATAGTCACATGTAATCACATAAATTCCTAATTTATGTGCTGCTTCAATCACAGGAAGTGCATAACGAGAACCTCCCAAAACCATAAGTTTCTTCACTTAATATTCCTCCTTATTTAATCTTGACATTTTAAAATAATATCACAAATTCTATCAACACTCTCCAGAGAAAGATCTGCATATAATGGCAATGTAAGAACACGTTTGCTGATATGTAATGCTACTGGAGTTTCCGTCACGTCATATTTTCCATGAAAGCATTCAAAAGTATTGGTTAATGGATAAAAATACTTTCTTGCACCAATTCCATTTTCTGATAACTTATCAAACACTTCTGCTCGACTGGCACCGAACAATTTTTCTTCAATCACTATTGGAAAATATGCATAATTACTCTTTACGTTATCTTGAACTACGTTAAGCTGAATTCCATCTACATCCCCAAGTCTTTCCCGATAATGTTCTACTACAGCCTTACGCTTTGCAATTTCCTCATCTACATGTCGTAGATTACAAATTCCCATAGCAGCACAAAATTCATTCATTTTAGCATTAGCTCCCACCGCAGAAACCTCTTCTGGTCCATGGATTCCAAAATTCTTCAGCTCATAAAGTTTATTGCCAAGCTGTTTATCTTTATAGCATACTGCCCCACCTTCAATACTATTAAAAACTTTAGTGGCATGAAAACTAAAGCATGATGCATCTCCAAAAGATCCTATTCCTTTTCCTTTATATGTCTCTCCAAAAGTATGTGCTGCATCATAAATTACTTTTAATTCATACTTATGTGCAATATGTTCTATTTCCTCAATGTTACAAACATTTCCGTAAACATGAACCGGCATGATTGCACAGGTACGATCCGTGATTAATTTTTCAATTTTACTTGCGTCCATACAATATGTTTCTGGATCAATATCACAGAACACTGGCGTTAAACCATTACGTACAATCGCATGTGTAGTTGAAGCGAATGTAAATGGCGTAGTAATTACTTCCCCTTGTAAATTCATTGCCTGTAAAGTAAGCTCTAATGCCATATGTCCATTCGTCAAAAGATCAATATTTTCTACATTCAGATAATCACATAAATCAACCTGAAGCTGTTTATGTTTTACGCCCATATTAGTTAACCAATGACTTTCCCACATTGGCTTAATTTCATTTATATACTCTTCAATTTCTGGCATTGATGAACGTGTTACTAGAATTTTATCTTCCATAATCAAAATCCCCTTTTCTATTATTCTATTCACTGAGTCTCGTATTACCTACTCTAATTTTTATCTATCTTTTTTCATAAATGATCTTATCATACTTAATAAATACTCAAATTCTTCAAGTTTCAAAACAGCAGATGCTGCTATATAAATAGTTGCTCCTAAAACTATTTGAATTAATAATGTTATAATCATTGGTAATGGAAGATATCCAACAAAATATACACATATTCCCATAATAACTGCCAACAAAATACCAGGAGTAAAATCACGTACCTGTTCTAAGTATCCATATTCCAATAACTTTCTATTCGGCCACGAATTGATAATCTGACTTAATACACTACTTAATAATAAACTATATGCCATTGCCATTACACCAAACCACATCGTAGATAATAAAATAGTCAGTCCCATGATTTTTTTTATAATTTCCAATCGTAAAAACCAATCACTTCTACCCATTGCATTAATTGCATTTAAATTAGCTGTATGTACTGGCCAAAACATATATGTGATACAAAAAATTCTAAGAAACGGAATACAAGGTATCCACTTGTCTGTTAAAATCAATCGAACTACAGGTTCCGCACAAAATGCAAGTCCCATCATAAGTGGTGCCATTATATATGTACTAGTTTTAATTGCTCTACGCGTCATTTGTTTTATACGTTCTGGATTATCTTGTTCTACAGACATCGTTGGCAATAATACACTGTCAATTGATGTATTTATATTTGTAACTATCACTTTAGGAAATTTGTCTCCTTGATTGTAAAATGCCAAATCAGAAGATGAATAAAGTTTTCCTATGATCAAATTACGAAGATTATTATACGCCGTATCTAATAAAGAAGACACCAAAAGTTTCCATCCAAATGAAAATAAACCTTTCAGTCGTTCAAAAGAAAACATTTTCCTCGGTCTCCATTTTACAGTTAACCAAAGTATCAAAGTGTCAATCGCTGTATTTGAAAGTTGCTGTGCAACCAATGCCCATACACCATATCCCATATATGCCATTGCTATACCCAAAATAGCTGAGAAAATGGTTCCTCCAATCGTTGAGAAAAAGAATCTTTTAAACAGCATATTTTTAGATACATATGCCTGCTGTATTCCTTTCACTCCAGATATTACAATTGTCAGACTAATAACACGAATAACTGGCGTTAAAGAGGTGTCTTTGTAAAACAAAGCAATATACGGTGCAGCTATAAACATTCCTGCATAAAGAATCATACATACTATAAAATTGAAATAAAATACCGATGAAAAATCAAGATCATCTGCATCTTTTTTCTGAATCAGTGCAGTGCCTAAACCACTATCAACGAACACCTGAAGAATTGTTGTAAAAACCGTTACAAGTGCGATTGTACCATAATCTTTTGGATCAAGTATTCGTGCTAAAACAATGGAAACTACAAAAGTTACAAGCTGTGCTCCACATCGTTCAGCAAATCTCCAAAAAAAATTTTTAATTACATTTTTTTCTTTCATACTATTTATGTTTTTTCTCCCACAAAAATTTATAAATTCGTTTGCCCAATATTTTTTGAATCTTTATTTTTCTTTCGCAACTCTTAATTATTTTTTCTTCCCTAGAATCAAAAGAATTTAAAATATCTCTGTTACTTTCAAAATCATAATCTTCACAAACTTTAAGTTTAACATCTTGACTTGTATCTATATTTTGTGTTCGATAATCATACTTAAGTGCATGACAATTAGAATCTTCCTCCTCATTTGTATTTGGACACCATTCACCACTTCCATCAAATCCATAATTACGTACCATAGATATTACTGGATTTATGACATATTTATGTTTAAATTGAATATAACACCCACAAGCAACATCTGTTGCACTTTTATTTAATATGCTTTCATAATTTAATGCAAAATTCATACTATCCACATATCTAGCATCCGTCATATTTTCCCTTTTAATTGAATTATGTCTTACATGTTCTGCAATATAATCATTTTCTAATTCACACGACATTTTATTAAACTTATCTCTCCAAAATGCTGTCCCCCACATAGGAAAAATTAGTGAACTTTTGAATGCATTATATTCCGGATTTATCTCCCACTTTACTGGATAACTATAACCTGTTACTCCTAGTACACTTTCATCATCTTCATATTTTTCTAAACATAAATTTATATATTTCAAAAAATTTGGAGAAAATTCACAATCATCATCTGTATATATAAATCTATCATATTTTTTTAATATTTTATTTCTAGCATCTGCTACATTATTATGTGCGCCAAAATTATAAGTTCTCTTTATAACATGAAAGGCGTGAAATTCTGTAAAATCTTCTTCTAAATATTTTAAAATTTTATTATATCCATTCCAATGAGAACTTTTTATAGGATAATCCAATGCTACATATACATCAGTATATTTAGCCCATGTATTTTTTTTTAAACTTTCAATACAACGTATAAAATGTTCATCTCTACATAATGTAGGAACTAATATAGGTGCATAAGACATTATTTACCTCTTTCTTATCATTAAATATTTCTATATAACTATTGAAGATAATCCATAATATTAACTTTCTATTTAATTTGATGTAATTACTAATTGTACGTAATTCTTGATTTTACATCTATTATTGCATTTTTCAAAATGTTTTCAGCCCTTTTGCCCGCAATTCATAACCAATATTCTTTCTAATAGTTTCAATAAATTTCTTTCCCCCTGAATATTGTTTTGTATTCAAAAAAACATATCCTTTTCTTGTCATTCCCCAATTTGCATTAAACCAATGAATTGTATATGTTTTATCTGTCTGAACAATATCCTCTTTATAATTTTTAAAAGGATCATAAGGTGAAAGAAATTCCCTATTTAAAATAGTACAATGTTCTTTTAAATTCGGATTTTCTTTTAACACATTGCTAAATATCATAGGATTATTATAATAATCAACTTCCCATATTTCCTTTTTATAGAAATTTAATATTTTTTTAATACATGGATTTCCTTTCTCTGCTCCAATAATACCTGTCCCAATATATCCATTCAACTCGTATCCTAAAAACATTTGATTACTTAGCAGATCATCAAATGTTTTAATAACTTGAACATCTGTATCCATATAGATACCACCTTCTCGCTCTAAAATCCATAATCTCAAATAATCAGACATGAATGCCCATAACTTACATCTTTTACAATAAGCAAAAAAACGATTGTTTTTAGCAATTTCTTCTAATGGTAAATTATCCTCATTCCATTCTATAATTTTATATCCATCTAAATTACTTTTCCAACTATTAATACAAATTTGTGAAGCTCTGTCTTTTTTATTTCTTCCAAGCCATATATAATGAATTACTTTAGGTATCACTTAAAAACCTCCCTAAAAATATATAATTTTAATTTTCTGAATTCTTATTTTTCATTGAAATTATATAAGGTATTGCAAGTATAGTTCCAGCGAAAAAGGCTGTATATGTATCTCTCAATGTTGTATTATAAAAAAACATCATGATCATAATAAAAGTCATTACATAAGATATATTTAACCAGGCTTTCGTTTGAATATCCGTAATACATTTTTTCCCTTTCACAGATAAAATTAATCCTGTTATTAACACACCTAAATTTGCAAATACCCCTAAGCAACCTGTTTCTAAAAACACATTTGAACTAGAAAAATACGTATATTGAAGTTCTTGATGCAAATCATAGAATACAGAATGTGTTGAACAATTTCCTAATCCATATCCGAAAATCCATCCTATCATATCATTTTTAAAGAATAAATTACCTAACTGCGAAAAAACTTTTACTCGACTGATTTTATACACACCTGTACTACCGCTATTAAATCCTAAATATTCTAATATATTTTTAAATGATAATAGAAATACTCTATCTGGATTAAATTTCATAAACAAATATAATGCCACTAAAATTGCAATGACTCCAATTGGTATAAAAAGCAAAGCTTTTATAGGAACTTTTCTAATTGATGAATCATTTAAAAGGACCAATAATACGGTTATTATTACCACTTCAAAAATAACTACATTAATTTCAGCTAATACAGCTACATATAATACTGCTATTGTATTTATAATAAGTTTTCTTCTAGAAATCAATTTTTTAAAATAAAATTCAATCGTAACGCAAAACACAAACACAAAAAGTATATTTTGTATAGCATTCACTCCTTGATTATTTCCAAACGTACCTCCAATAATATCTTGCCTTAATCCTTGAATTGTAAACTGAAATGTCATAATTATTACATTTATATATAATAATCCTTCCATATATTTAAAAAGTTTTTCAAATTCACTCAACTTAAACACAATTGCTGTAATAATCATTGCTGCAATCATTCTAAAATATGGTCGTCCACTATAAAATAAGTTAGACAAAGACGTTCCATCATTTACAATAATCGAAGTAACTCCTGCAAAAACAAAAATAAATAACCAAATTTCAAGAATATGAACTCTTGATTCTCTCTTTCTTGTTAAACAGTAGGCAAAAATAAGTAGTATAATAGCTCCAATATCAAAAATAGGCATTATTGCATATGTCATGCCAAAATTATCAGTAAAAAATCTAACAGCTAATGGAGTAAAAATAAGTGTATATATTAATTTATATAGATTGTTTTCTGAAATCTTCATGTATTAAATTACATAATGCTACCAACATACACTATGTTCTCCTTCCTTAGATATTAAATGCATTTTTAAAATTCATTGTTAATTGAAGTAAAATATATTTTTGATGCCTAATCAAATAATTTATTATTCGTGAAGATTTTTTTATTCCTCGATCATCGTATTCAACCATTATTTGTTTTAACGTTTCATCTTCACATATTTTATGTACATGATCATTTACAACTTTTTTTTCATGTACTGTTGCAAATTTGTATTCTAATTTCAAAGAATATCTTGCAATAGCAATAACCGTATTTTGCAATCGTTCTTTACATTCTTGAGCAATATCTAACTCTTTTGATTTTTCAACAAGTAGCTTATATAATCTAATTTGATTTTCAAAACGATCTGCTCTGTATTTTGTTGTAAGTGAATCATCATTATCGCAATAATAATAATCTACTAAATCAGAAATACATACACCTCTAGATAATGCATAATAATCAAAATCGAAAACTAAATCTTCACTTATATATTCTCTTTCAGATACAAATCTTATATGATTTTTTTGAATAATCTCATTTGAAAAAAGCACCATGCATACAGACATTTCAATGTAATCTTTACCATTGTTATCAGCACCACACATTCTTGGTAAAATATGCTCTTTAACTCTATCTTTTAATATCTTTCCAGCACACACATTAATATGTTCCAATTCTTTATTTGAATATACTTTTGTATGCCCAGCTATGCAAGTATCTGTTTTAGTTTTATTTATCAACATATACATTTTTTCAATATGTGACAAACCAATATAATCATCACCATCAATAAACGTAACATACTTTCCAGATGCACAATCCAATCCACTATTTCTTGCAAATCCTAATCCTGCATTTTCTTTATGAATTACCTTAATACGATCATCTTTTGTTGCATAATCATCACAAATTTCACCACATTTATCTGGTGATCCATCATCTACCAAAATAATTTCAAGATTTGTATATGTTTGATTAATAATAGATTTAATGCATCTATCAATATATTTTTCTACTTTATAAATCGGAACAATAATACTAATTAAATCATACACTATAGTTTTCCCCCTTCTATTCTCTGTTTTTATATATTTTTTTAAATTCATCTGCCATATTAACAGAACTCGCCTTATCATAGTCTAGAAAATATTCTCTATCGTTCCTGTCACTTGAAAAACTAATATTTTCTATTTCTCTTTTCCATAATGAAACATCTAATTCCAATCTGCTAAAATATTTTGAACACTGCGTTTCATCTGTAACTTTATCAGATATCATCGTGTATAGCCCATTTACCTGCGCCTCTAATGCACACATTGGAAGTCCCTCAAATCTTGAAGGTAAAATAAATACGTCCATTGCACTAAGATAATCTGAAACATTAGTAACTGCTCCTGCAAATATCACATTTTTAATATTTTTGTTAGCGTCTATTAAACTTTTCAAATCACACCCACTTGCTCTATTTCCAACAAAAAGAAACATGTACCTATTATCATTTTGAAAAGCTTTAACAAGTTTATATATAAATTCAGGATTTTTTGGATGAGAAAAATCACTTACACTTCCTATTATTATTTTTCCTGACACCTTTAATTTCTCACGAACATTATGTCTTGCCATTTGACTAAACTTAAATTTATCAACATCCACACCATTTCGAATAATAGAAACATTCTCTGTCGTATCAAACATCCATTCAGCAGCTATTTTGGAACAGGCACATCTATACTTCGCTGATTTCACAATAATTTTAGATATCACATGCAATAAATAATTAATCTTTTTATAATGTCCATTAATTCCACTAGAATGCGAATGAACAACAATTCGTTGAATTCCTGCCTTCTTTGCTGCTAAATAATAAACACTAATTTTCCATGCAGTATCTGAATGAATATGTACTGTATCATACTCATGATCACATAAATATTTATAAAAACTTATATATATTTCATATTGTTTTAAAAATCTATTCTTACAATCTAATTTTCCGACACATCTACTTCCCATAGCTAATAAATGATCATACACCTCATTTTTAACAAAATCATCTGGAAAAAAATAATCAAATACATATTCGCTCTGTAACTCTTTCTGAGCCTCATATGCAACCGAAAATGCACCGCCTTGATTGTTTAAATTTGCTTGTAATATATGTTTTCTAGTATCCATAATAAATATTATCTTCCTTACTTGTATTTCGACATTACTTGATATAATTTTTCATATGGCAATCTAATTTTTAATAATCTCTTCATAAATCCTATTTTCCATCGACTAGACAAAAAATCTCTTTTGAAATCTTTCAAATGAACTAAATAAAAAAATATGTTCTTGGGTTTTGCCAAATATTGTGTCTCTCCCTCATCAAAAAATCGAAAATCAGCAAACATACTAATATCATATTTTTTTGGTCTCAATCCTGTATCTGCTAATCCTTCATATAATATATCTGGAGAAATGTTAATATCTGTATTTCCAAATCTTCGAATAAATTCTAATGCCCCTTTTTGAATATCCATAACGCATCTGTATTCAAATGTAGGTTTCCCATTCTCCAAGTACTCATATGGCAATCTATTAGCCACTACATAATTATTCTCATATCTATAATTTTTAACGGATCCCCCTTGTTCTAAGAATAAAGTTTCAAAAAGTCCAACAAATGCACTACGTTTATCCTTAGCATTTACATCATGCATATAATCAAATAAATATCCATTTAAATCTAATGTTGAAATTACATTTACATTACGCTTATAATAATCCGCAACTCCAATATAAAACCCCTTTATTTGTGATTTTATTCCTAGTTTATTTAACGTTTCAATTAAATATCTCTGCATACCACCAGACCAACCAATATCAACAATCGCAAATTTCCCCGATAATTGATTTTGTTCAATATATTTAACCAACAAATCATATTCCTGTCTAGAAACACGCACTATATCATCACTCAATTTCAAATATAATTCGCGCAAATTATCATTTTTCAATATAGTTTTTCTATCAAATGCTGTGTTTATATCAAATCCATATCTCCCTATTAGTTCTACATAATCATTAATATCCAAACCTACGCCATCAAATATTGTTGCAAGTGATACTAATTTAGAAGGTGAAATCATATCTATTACATATTCCAATTCATGATTCATCCATAAGATAGGCACCCTTAAACTTCTTCTAGATACTTCTAAATAATGCGTATGTACATCATTATATAAAGTATCAAAAGCCTTTTTCATAATTAATCCATCTCTCGAAAAAAAATAAACATCTTCTATATGAGAATTCTTTATTGACTTATGAAGCCATTTAGAATACCCCCATAAAAACATTCCAAACTTTTCATATCCAAATCGATAATAATTATTTTGATCAATCGGGGATGTGTTGTTCAAAAAGGAATTTATAATATTGCTCTCTATTCCACAATTTTTCAATCTGTATATATCTTTTAATACATTCTTAGGAATATGAATTGAATCAATTCCTTTATTTCTTGGAACTTCATAGTCTGATTTAAAAGAATCGCCAATATGAATTATTTTTTTATTTTTTCCTATCTCTTTTAAGATAAAATCAAATAATTCTCCAGAATGCTTTGTTTTTCCTATAGTAGATGACAAATATAGTTTTTTGTATCCGACAATACCTTCTCTTCTTAAAATTTCTACAATAAAACTCTCTGGCAAATACATATCTGATACTATAATTACCGATTTGGATTTTATTGCTTCTTTATATATCGGCATAATCCAATCATTACTTAACAATAGTTGTGATTCAGCTAACAATTCCTCCTCTATAAAATCACACGTCATCTCTTTGTATATTTCACTTATTACTATTTCTTTGCCTTTTTTCTTCACTCTAGCTTTTTTCTCAGCTTCAATTCTTTCTTTAAAAAATCCTTCTTTCTTATATTTCTTTTCAATATACCTAAACACATCTTCTGGTCTTTTCACATTTCTTTTTAACAATGTATCAAAGATATCAAATGACACAACATCATAATTTTCTATTTGCTTAAGAATAGCCTCCGTATTAATTGAACTTCTAGTATTCACTTTTTCTTTTAGATGTTGCATTACTTTCATTTCATTATCCTATCTACTATATTTTGTAATCCATCACAAAACTTTTCATTATTATTTTCAATTTCCGATGTCATTTTCCCAGCTATCTTATCATATTTTAAAATTACTTTTTCCAAATTCTTAATATTCTTTATAACAATAATATTTCCATATCTTTCTTTCACAGCTGTAGAAAATTCAACTTGGTGATTATTAACGTGTTCATTATATTTTTTTTGTCGTGGCACAACAATCGGAATTTTTCCTATCTGCAATGGCATAATAAAGCTAGAAGGGCCCCCATGCGTAATCACAATATCAGCCTTGTCAACATTTTCTAACATTTGATCATATGGAAGTAATTCTGACCATTCACAGTATTTTGGCTCATAAGTACAGTAACCGGTCTGCATAATAACTTCATCTTTGATAATGCCATTTCCCTTTAATCTGTCAATCTCTTCAATCAGACGATTAAATTGTTGTTCGTGTGTTCCTACTGTTACAAATATCAAAAGAATACCTCCTAGAAAATGCTTCCTAAATTAATTGCTTTTGGATAAACCTTTTTCATTTCATCCCATTGCACAATAAACTTATCAACAATCGGATAAACAAGTTTTCCTGTTAATGTTGGTTTGTCAATTCGATCAAACACTTCAATATAAATTAATTTCTTCCCCATTAATTTTGCAATATAGAAAAATGGAACTGCAACTGCTGCCCCTGATGATATCACAAGATCTGGTTTTTCTTTTCTCAAAACTTTTATTGCTACAAATGTATTTTTGATCAAATTTTTGATGTTTCTATTTGTTGGGAAATAACATGGATATACTTTTTCCCCTTTTAACATACTCTTCGCATCTTCTTTATCGAATGTAACCCAGAATCGTTTTTTATTTTCCCAGAAAGGCTTTAACATATATAAATGTGTTAAATGTCCTCCACTGGACCCAACTAAACATACCTTCATATTTCTACCTCGTTTACTATCTTGCTCCATCACTATGCAACACAACTTGAACTGTCTTCAAGATAATCTCAATATCTCTCTTCAAAGACCAGTTCTTAATATATTCTACATCCATAGAAACAATTTCTTCAAAGTCCGTAATATCACTACGTCCACTTACCTGCCATACTCCAGTTAATCCAGGAGTCATACTTAATCTGCGTTTGTGATATCCTTCATACTGCTCGAATTCATCTACCGTTGGCGGTCTTGTCCCAACAAGGCTCATATCACCTTTTAGTACATTCCAAAACTGTGGCAATTCATCCAAGCTTGTCTTACGAATAAACTTTCCTATCTTTGTAATTCTTGGATCATCTGTCATCTTAAACATCAGACCATCCATCTCATTTTGTTCCATCAACTCTTTTTTTCGTTCCTCTGCATCTGCATACATAGACCGAAATTTATAGATTTTAAAAATACGTCCATTTCGCCCAACTCTCTTCTGTGAAAAGAATAGTGGCCCTGGAGACTCTAATTTGATCAATGGTCCTAGAATAATTGTTACAACTGCTGTTATAAGCAATCCAACGATTGCTCCTATAATGTCAAGCAAACGTTTCATTGCAACCATATGTAAAGGAATCTCTCTTTGTGCAAATGTAATCGTTGGATATTTTCCCACTCGATTTAAATATTTTGTTCCGCTCTCTACATCTAGTTCATATAAATTAATATTTAAATCAACTGTAATTCCCATTTCTTCAAACTTCTGGACTAATTTCTGGATCTGTTTATCTGGTTCCTCTGGTACTAGAATAAATACTTCATCTACAACTTCTCGTATCGCATATTGAAACATTGTATTCCGATTAGCCACGATTGGAATATCCATAACCTGCTGACCGACCAGATCTACATCCATAACAATAATTCCAGTTACCCAAAGATTCCATGTCTTTTCTTTGATAATACTTCTTACAACTTCATTCATTCGGTCTGAGGTTGTAACAATCAGCATCTTTCGTGTAACAGAATTATATGGTCTATACTTTAAGATATACCAACGATAAATGATATGTGATACCTGCATCCAGCAAAAGCTAAATACCATGGTTGTCAGATAAATAAATCTTGAATAATCTCTCGCGTCATCAATCAAATATGCAATCGTTGCCATCAACGCCGCTGTTACCATATTTGTTTTCAAATTTGCCCAGAATTCTTTCCAGAACTTTCTTTTAAAAAATTCCTGATTCGGATTGATTGCAAGATATACTATTGTAAGTACAAATATAGCAATCAGCCAGCGATAAATCACTCTGTTATCCTGTGCCCATACTCCATTAATATCTTTATAAAATCTGATATGTGACATCAAGAAATATCCAATTGTAATTCCGAAAACGTCACCAATATAGATGATCAGATTCTGTAATTGTGAACGTTTTACTCCCATACTTTTAATTCCTCTATTATTTTATTCAATATTTTTTGCCTTTTTACTTAAATTCACAAGATATATAACAAATAATATTCCAACAACAATTACAAATCCCCCAATTGCTCCAACAGCTGTAAATTTCTTTACACTTTTTGTCTGCTCTGCTTTAATTTTTGATGGATGATCTGCAATCACAAGCTTATTTCTTTCCAAATCTTTCTGCACTACCTTTTGAAATACTGGTAAAACTTCTTTTGAAATCTTTTTCACATCTTTCTGACTATCTGATTTCACTTCAACTTGAATTAATCTGCTTCCTTCTACAACTTCGGCTGAAATGGCTTTTCTCACTTTATTCTTTGACAATTTTGCTTCTTTTGCAACTTTATCAATAATCAAATCTGTCTTCACTAATTGGACATAATCATATGCCATCTCACTAGCACTATCCCTGATCAACACCTTATCAGATGTCTTAGGCACAGTAACATATACCTGCATCTTAGAGCTATACTCTGTCACACTCTTCACCTTCGCATACCCAAATCCAGCTCCAGCGAATACTACCATTCCTATCAAAATAAACACCCACTTTGACAGAATATATTTACACATATCCAATAAATCTACCTCGATCAAATCGACTCTTTCCTTCTGGCTCATAACCCTTCTCTCCTTTTGATTCTTTTTCTCTGTATTTTCTGCCTGTCTCCTTGGCATATATGCTTTATTTTAACATATATATAACATAATTACTACATTTCTGTAACTTTTCTTTTCATCTTACTTTCTTCTCTGGTATTCTTTTGCTGTCTTCACGATCTGAAAGACTCTTTCTGTGTCCATTTTGCTTTCGCAGAGCATTCTGATCCGTTCTCCTAGCCATGTGACTAATTTATCTCTTCTTGATATTGTGATAAATGGTGATCGTTGTAATAATTCATTAAATTCTTCCTCAAGTCCTGTCAGCTTTTGGAATTCATATCGCTCTATATTCTGGATCAAAGCAATCTGTTCTTCATGATATTTGCAGAATGGTTTTGATTCGTTGAGTGGCAATGTTTTGATCTTGTTTTCGCTGATTCCTGCAAATGCTGATGTTCCTGAGTCAAAGATTGGTGCTGCTTTTTCTATCTGCAGTGTATTTACATTACGGATCATCCCAAAGTTATTATAATGCCTGTCTCTGTTACAGATGATAAGATCCAGAATCAACATATCATCCAGACTTTCTGTTATATCAACTCCCATCTCCTGACAGCATTCCTTATAATGTTGATAGTATGAATGATGATTGATCTTCTTTTTTATCTTCATAAACATATTTGCAGTGATCAATTCTGTATCAGGTGTTATAAAGTTATCACAAGCGGAAAATGCATGGTCTTCTTGATAACCACATTGATACTTTACGTAATTCTTAATATCTAATCTATCACATATCATATTCGCCAGAACTTCATTTAATGGTTCTTGTTGTGACTCTCCGCTCCCTGATTTCAACAACACTCTTCTTTGATTCTGAATCACCCATTTTTTTCTAAGCCATCCGTCAGATGTATTATCTGGTGACATAAAATCACCGCTAAATTGTCCTCCAAACAAAGCACTTCCTACATCTTCTGAAAATGGATTTTCAAAAAAATTGATATCTTTCCATTGTATCTTTGAGTGATCTGGCCGGATCCAGTATTGATCGCTTAATGATAATCCATAGCTTTTCTCCAGAAGTTCTTTTGATGAATCAATTCCCATATTCTCAAGTGCTTCTTTGATTCCTGTGCGGCTTGCTGGTATAGATCGTCCGTTCCACCAATGATTTAAAGTCTTGACATCAATTCCTGTTTTGGTTCGTGTTCCAATTGGAAGATACTCTTCATTCCATGTATCTGTTATACGCAAGATCGTCCCCATCTGCGTTTCAAAATCGATCACGGGGTTATTCTTATTCATCAATGTGTAAATCATAGGCACACCTTCTTTCTATAACCATGGGCATAGTTTTCCTTTTATTATACCACAAACCATAACACTCAAAAAGAGACAACAAACATCTTCATCTGCTGTCTCTTTTCTTGTGTTTTCTATTCTTACCAGAACTTTGTATTCGTTGTAATATAATCCACTTTCTGTGCAATATAATCTGCGACTCTTTCTGTATCGTCCACAGTCCAAAGTCCTACATTCACCCCACCATCTTTGAATGCCTTGATATCTGAGAGTGAAATCTTATCACAATTTGCATCCAATTCAATCTTACGTTTCTTGTAATAATTGATCATTCCCTGATCTGGATTGTTTGTTACATGCTGTAATTTTACATTTGTGGATGTTGTTGCGTTATCGTCTAAGACTTTTCTCATCTGTACCATTGTTTCAAAGTCATAGGCAATAAACATGTATTCTTTATTCCCCATGATCTGATTTGTTAATGCATACAAATCTTCCATGTTGTTCTTTGTCACTGCCTGCATTCGAGAGTCATTGGTTGTTTCATTTCCGTATTCTACGAATTCCATCTTGATCTCGATAACTGGCACCATGTTGTACTTCTTGCATGTTGTTAAATAATCTTCTAAAGTTGCAACTGTTGTTGCTGATTTTACATTTCTGTATTTTGAAATGTTGTTTCCGGATTTGATCGTCAGTTTCTGGATTTCTGATAATGTCATATCCTCTGGTTTCTTATCAACTCCGCATAATCTCTTAAATGTCAGGTCGTGCTGCAGAATGAATTTCTTGTCTTTTGTCATACGGACATCTGTTTCTGCTCCCCAGAATCCTGCTCCACCCGCTAATTCATAGGCTTTGATCGTATTCTCTGGTGCTTTGGCACTTAATCCGCGGTGTGCGATAAACTTGGCACTGTTTTTTGTGATTGGTGCTACAACAGTTACTTTGTAACTGTTTTTCTTCTTTGATCCATCGGCTGCTGTTGCTGTAATCGTTGCTGTTCCGACTTTCTTTCCTGTTACAACTCCACTTGTGCTGACTGTTGCCACGCTTGTGCTAGAAGATTTGTATGTTACCTTTTTATTTGCTGCGTAAGTTGGTGTTACGATCGCTGGATTGCTGACCTTTTTCCCTTTCTGTACGGCTACGCTTGCTTTTGCAAATGTGATCGCTGTCACTTTCTGTTTCTTTACTGTGACTTTGCATGTTACTTTCTTTGATTTTTGTGATTTCACGTAACATGTGATGGTTGCTTTTCCTGCTTTGACAGGTGTGACAACTCCTTTTGCACTGACTTTGACAATCTTCTTATTACTTGTTTTCCATCCAAGCCTCGCTTTGGATGCTTTGGCTGGTGTGATCTTCACTGCAAATCTCTGTGCATTTCCAACATACATTGTCTTTCTATATGCTGACCATTTGATCTTTGATACTTTCGTTGCTGCGGATACTGGAATCAAGCTTGTCATAAGAAATACACCTAAGATAGTGATCACTGTGAATTTCTTTAATCCTGCCTGTATCATTTTTTTTGCGTTTTTCATAGTTCCTCCCACTCATTTAACATTTTTGTAACATTTGTCTAAAGGCTATTTTATCATGTTTTTTTTATTTTTACCAGTATCTCTTCTTATTTTAACGTTGATTTAATAGCTTTTTTCTGTACTTTTCAAAGTACAATCCATATATTCCCAGTCCGATCCATGCCACCAGACTGATCCATGCCCCTATTTTTAATCCTGGTGTTTCATAATCTAATTTGACACTTTGTGTTCCTTTTTTCATTATGATCCCCATAAACATCCCGTTTGCCTTATAAATCTTTGTGCGATTTCCATTGACTGTTGCTTTCCATCCTTTGGAGTATGGAATCGTTACACACAGAATCTGGTCTTTTTTCGCATGATAGACTCCTCTGAAATGATTTCCTTCGTATTGGATCTGTTTCATTGAGTTCTCCTTGCGTTCCTTTAATCTGGCAAGAACATCTTTTTTAGGAACTGTGATCAAACTGATATCATCAAATTCATATTCACCTGGAGACAAGAAATTTAATCTTACTTTTTCTTTTGCCTTGCTTGTCTGATGATTGATCTTTACAATGTAATCTTTTCTTCCAAAATAGTATGGATTGAAGGTGCTTTGAATATGAATTTTCTGTTGTACATCATTTTGTGTCACAAGGATTCCTTTTGTTCCCTTTCTTCCAGTCAGTATGAAGTTATCGTCTCCATTTTTCTTTCCATGGTAAACGAGATTTTTAAAATACAGATAAGTTTCCTTGTCTTTCTCTACTGGCACCGTAATATCCGCATATTTCTTCCCTTTTGGAGATGAGATCCTTGTCTCTGGCAATGAGATTGTCTGTATATCAGGATCATTTCTTTGTTCGTTGTGTTGAATCTCTTTGTCTGCCGGATGCTGATTCAATATGATCTGTGCAAGCATTGCCTGTTCCTTGCCGATTCCATTTAACTGCTCGTATTGCTGCTCTGTCATATAAGAATCATATGCATATGCAAATGGCAGTGCATATTTATTCTTATATAATGTGATATTTCCTTTTTTACTTTGTTTCTCAACTCCGTATGGTACATCCCCCTTGGAACTTACGTCTTTTGCAACCTGACTGTTATGTGCTACTGTTATGTATTTTACGCCAGCTAATGACAGAAGTCCCAGTCTTTGATCGACTCCTTTATATTTATCTGCATACTGCATTCCCAACGTATCATATCCTTTGATCGTATCTGTCACACATTTTGCTGTGATACTGTAATATCCACTGATCGTATTCAAATGGTTGATCAGTCCATAGTTTTTATATCGATATCCCTCTGCATGTACTCGATAAACAGATGGATCATTTACCTTACTCAGCATACGGATATTATCTTCCTTCAATATTCGATATGCTTGTCCCTGATCCATAAATTCCTGTGTATAAGCATATCCTTTTGGATCGAATCTGTAATATCCATGCACTCCCACTGATATCAGGAGCAAGATTGCCATGCTCACTCGCACAATTCTCTTCTGTGTATCATAGCCAAGTCTTTGAAAGATCAACAATAGAATATAAAATACTGTAATTAATCCACAGGCTGCCATGATCCCTTTATTCTTCAGGATTTCTTCTCCTGATGCATTTACGATGATACAAAATACAGTATATATGATGATTCCTGCTCCGATCCCGATCTGCTGTCGTTTTGACATCACAAACAGACGTGGATACATTTCTGCTGTCAACAATGCCACAATAAAGCTCAGTGCAAATGCCCACCGGTTGTTTGCATAGGAAAACCCATTAAATGCATATCCAAAGATTGGGAGAATCAAAGCAATGATACTTGCTATAAATGCTACTCTGTATTTTTTATGTTTCATTCGCTGTGAAAACAGTGTAAACAATACAACGATCCCAACGATCGGCAGATATCCTGCGTTCGTATTGCTGCCCATATTTCCGTATCCAATAAAGTTTTCAATAAGCAGCAGATAATATTTTCCTGGGTATACGATCAATGATTTCCAGTCAACCCCATTGCCGTAACGGCCATTTCCTAGGAATCCTATGACGGATGGTAGTAAGATCACTGCTGCCATTGCAATTCCAAGTGTATAATACATTCCAAACTTCAAGATCGTCAGGAAAAAGTTTTTCATCTTGTTTTCTTCGGTGTATTTATAAAAACGGATCCACGCATAGATCACCGCAAATATCGTCAGCATATATAAGAAATAATAATTGCTCATTGCTGATACGCAGACTGCGAAAATAAATACATACGGTCTTTCTCTCTGATAGATCTTCTCAATCCCAAGACATAACAGCGGAAAATAGATCATCGGATTGATGAAGAATGGATGGCGCAATCCTAGTCGGAAGCAAAATCCGCTGAATACATAGACCAGTGCCCCGATCACTGTTCCATAACTTCGTTTTTTCATTTTTCTTGCATACATGATAAACGTGATCCCTGCCAGATACATTCGTAACACGATCATGAAATTATACATAGTTTCTGTATTCTTTGACGAAACAAATCCGTAGAGAAGGTTTAACGGATCACCGATTGCATAGTAATTCAATGTTGAGAGGATATCTGCACCATACCCAAGACTCATATCCCACATCACAAGTTTTGGGTGTCCCGCCAGAAGATTACAGAAAAATTCTCTTAGTGCTTCCCCATAATATGCTAATGCTGAAAAATGCTGGCTTAATCCGTCTTCTACTCCTGCTCCCCATACAAAGCTTTTTCCTTCGGTAAAAAATGGCAGAAATGCCACGATACACATCAGTAAAAACATCAGTGTATAGACTCCATAGCAATACTTTCTTTGTTCTTTTATCATTATACTTTTCCTTTACCCTTTACCCTTTTTTGTTCATTATCACGCTTAGTATACCACATTTTGGATTGAAAATTCCTGAAAAATGTCTTAAGATATTGGATGTATGTACATTTTAGAATATTTTATATCTATCGGAGGTAATATGATATGTTAAATTTGATAAAGAAATTATATAATGATTCGCGAATTCGTTATTTGTTTTTTGGTGGATTGACAACCCTCGTTAATCTTGGAATGTTTGCTTTATTAAAAGGACCATGTGGAATTGATTATAAGATCAGCAACTTTTTCTCTGTTGCGATCGCGATCTGTTTTGCATTTGTTGTAAATAAGCTATATGTATTTCAGTCTAAATCTGAATCCTTCGCAGATACGATTCATGAATTCATCAAGTTTGTTCTCGGTCGTCTTGTAACCATGGCTGTCGAAGTGGGCGGAGTTCCTTTCTGTGTTGAGATCCTTCATCAGCCACAGATGATCGCCAAATTAGAAACACAAGTTATTGTTACGATCGTCAATTATTTTATCAGTAAATTTCTTGTTTTTAAATCTCAAAAAAAATGATTCATTGTATCATATAAAATCCCTGAGATCAGATATTCATCTCATCCGATCTCAGAGATTTGTATTGTTATTTTTTGGATTTGATCACTTCTGAGATAATGTATCTCGGACGCATCTTCACTTCATCGTAAATCTTCGCGATATAATATCCGATCACACCTAAGCTGAACATCAAAATGCTTCCAACCAACAGTAACAACAAGATCACTGTTGTGAATCCTGCAACTGCATGTCCAGAAAAATACATATAAAGCGATTGTATTCCAAGTAGTACTGCAAATACAAAGAATACAACGCCAAAAAATGTGACGATCTGCATTGGTGCGGCGCTAAATGATGTGATATTATTCACTGCATATCGTACTAATGATTTGAATGACCATTTGGATTCTCCTGCTTCTCGTTCCTGCACATCAAATTCTACGTATGTTGTCTTGAATCCTACCCAGGATGACAATGCACGGAAAAATACATTTCGTTCTGGAAGTTTCAGAAATTCTTCTGCTGCTTGTCGATCCATCAACTTAAAATCAGATGCTCTGGACATATCGATTCCTGTCGCATCACTGATAATACTGTAAAATGTTTTTGCAAACATCTTGTGAATGAAACTTTCTCTTCCTCTGGATGCTTTCACTCCCTCGATCACCTGATATCCGTCTTCCCATAAACGATACATCTTTATAAGTGTTTCTGGCGGATGCTGAAGATCACAGTCCATTACTGCAATACAGTCTCCTTCTGCCTGTGCGATTCCTGCAAAAACGGCTCCTTCTTTTCCAAAATTTCTTGAAAAGCAGACTCCTTTGATATGTGCTCTTTCTTCCTTGAGTTCTAAGATCTTCTCCCATGTATGATCTTTAGATCCGTCATTTACGAATACTAATTCATATGGGATCTGTTCTTTCTCAAGCAGGTCTCCTACCACCTGTGATGTTTTCTTGATCATCTGTTCTTCGTTATAAGCTGGAAGAACAACCGATAACATCTTATCCATTGTAAATATCTCTCCTTATATTTTATTCTACCGTAATCTTTGCACTGACGTTCTCCTCAATCGACATATTCTTGATCTTTGTCAACTGAACCTGTACCGTATGCGTTCCTGGTTCGTACAACTGCATGTCAATCTTTGGATTTAAATCCTTCACTACAACTTTATCTACTACTGAGCGTAATCCGCTGATCTTCACCTTTAACTCTGAGTCATCAAATTTGACATCATAATTCTTCGTATTATTGATCAATGCGATCTGTCCTGTCGGAATCGTCAATGTTCGTTTCGTCTTCTTCTCGATGTTTGCACGGATCACGATATTCTTGATCTTATCTACAGATTTTACAAATGTAATACCATCTGGCAGTTTAATATCGGACGCTTTGATCGTTTTTTCAATACTCTTTGTACTATCACTGATATCTAAATTCGCCAGTTTGATACTGCTGATCTTCTCCAGATCATCTTCAGCTCCAGTAATTTCTATATGTTTTGGTTCATAATCAATGCTTCCAAGTACATATCCCTTGCCCGGCGTTCCTTTTGTTTCCACTGTAAATGGTATTGTCTTCGTTCTTGATAATCCAATCTTTACTTTAATCTTGGTCGTATCAAGTTTGATGCGGTCCTGACTTACTTCATCTCCGTCTTCATCATAACACTTGATATTCTGAGTCATTGTTACATCTTTCTTCAATCCGGATACATCTACTTTCGCTACGATCTGTTTGATCCTGCTTACCACACTCTTTGGCCCAGATACAGAGATCAGATTCGGCGTTGCTGTCTGCGTGCTTACCGTATATCCACTCGCTGGTGTCCCTTTCACCACAACATTGACTGGTATCTGGTCACTCTTTACATCTTCCAATACGACTTTGACCGTTGCACCACCTGTATCGATATCTAACTGACTCTTGTATCGTAAAGCCTCAACTTCGATCTGGATCGCATGAACATCTGACATAGAAGATACATCTGCCGTTGCGCGGAAATCTGACTTCGTCAAACGATCTACAACATCTTTCTTTCCCTTCACAGTAAAGCTTACGGTATCTCCAGATTCAATCTTATAAGTCTGATTAAGATCGTCTAAAACCTGTTCATTCAGCATATCAACCGGTACATCGCTAAAAGTCTTCTTGATGACCGGGTTATCGGTGTTGATAACAAACATCCAAAGTAGAAAGGCAAAAACAACAGAAATTATTTTTAAAAGCAGATCACTTTCCATTCTTTTTTTCATTTCGATTCCGCCCCTTCCATAGTTTGAATTTCTTATTCTGTCCTTTTTCTTCTCTCAGGACAGCCAGTTCATCTCTCAATCTCTGTGGATCCAGATGTCTGATGATCTTTCCATCCCTTGCGATAGAAATGCCACCAGTTTCTTCGGATACGATCACAGTGATACTGTCTGAAACTTCACTGATCCCTACTGCTGCTCTGTGTCTGGTACCCATTTCCTTTCCAATCTCTACACTATCGCTTAATGGAAGATAGCAGGTTGCTGACACGATCCTGTTGTTGTGAATGATCACCGCGCCATCATGGAGTGGTGTATTGTGTTCAAAGATATTGATCAGAAGCTGGCTGCTGACCTTCGCATCAATTGGAATTCCTGTACGCTCATACTCTCCAAGTGCTACTTCTCTTTGCAGTACGATCAGTGCTCCTGTCTTTACCTTTCCCATCTCAATCGCTGCTCTTGATATCTCTTGCAGAGTTCTTGCTGTATATTCCAGTTCTTCCTGACGGCTATCTGTAGAGAAAATATCAGTCACCCAGTTCTTTCTTCCAAGCTGTTCCAATGCGCTTCGGAGTTCTGGCTGGAAGACGATCAAAATCGCTGTGATTCCCACACTCATTGTATTGGAAAGAATCCATGAAACTGTATGTAATTGCAGTAAATATGCCGCAAATGCAATACAAAGCAAGATAATGATCCCTTTTAATAATACCCAGGCTCTTGTTGTTTTGATCCATTTGACGATCAGATAGATCATAACACTGACGATCAGAATATCTACAATGTCATTCAGACCGATCTTCGGAATCGATGTCCAATATATATATTTTTCAAGTCCATCAAAAAATTTACTCAAATTTCCTCTCCCTTTTCTTTGTCCTGTTCTTTATGTTCTTGTTTATGTTCTTTTCTTTTTAAACTAAATCTATGTGATGGTACCGTGATCTGTGTAACATTAAATTCTTCTTCTTCCACAGTCACTTTCGGTATCGCTCTTACATAATAATAATATTCTTCATCTTCAAATTCAAATGTTTCTTCTCTGGTATAGTCGATCACATTGTATAAAAACTGTATGATCAGGGCGATCGCAATGCTTCCTATGATCGTTCCGATCTGTGATGTGATATTGATCTCATTGTTAACCAGATATCCTCCTATGAACATGCAGATCAGATATACAACTCCTCCTGCAAGGATTGAAATATTCCATCCATGCGCTGCTCCCCGCTTGCGAATTGCTGTTACGAGTGCTGTCACCAGACAGAATACCACAAAATACAAAAGCAGATCCTTATTGTCGATCGCTCTTGCCGCGATCAGACTGTAGACCTTCCCATGTGCTGATCCTGATGCCAGCTGGTTCATTGTCTGCTGAAGGATATTGGACAAATAATAGATCACTGTTCCCATTAAGATCGCTGGAAGTCCTGCAATTCCACAAAACATCCCAGCAAAGATCGGTAAACATGCAGGCAGTTGAAAATAAAAGAAGATTGGCACCATCATCAGATAAATCCTTGTCTCTGGAAAAACTCTCTGATATACAAGAAAATATAATACAACTACCAGTGCAAAAAATAATGTCACTTCTAACGATACATGAAGTAACTCTAAGAATATAACGACATAAAAGATCAGCGATAATGCTGATATTGGAATAAAGACACTGATCACTCCCATCATAAAGATAAAAAATGGCTGTGAAAAGGTCTCTGTATATCCAAACAATTCCCCTAATACATAAAATAAAACAGTTCCTCCAAGGAATCTCATCCCTGATTGAATATATCTTCCTCTCGCCGTGAGGAATTTCAAAAATCGTTCTCTATATATCAATAATTTTTCCATCTTCGTCTTCCTCCTCGACTATCGTTGGACTAATGTCTTCATTCTCTTTTTCTTTATATAATGTTTCTAGTTCTTCTAAATGCTTGTCATAGATCAGTACCCTTGCCCTTACCTCATCATACTGCCTGGATGCTCGCATCTTCGTAAAATGCAGGTAGACAAAAAATACCGCAACATAAATTCCTATGATCACAGCCGCAGATACTATAACTTTACCTTCTCTCAGCTTCATGATCACAATATCTAACTGCATGATACACAACAATCCTGTCATGATCAGAAATGAGATCAACAAGGCAATGCTTGTCTTGATCTTCTCCGATCTGACATAATCTTTCTTGGTATATTTGTATATACGGAAATCACCTTTTCCATAATTCTTCTCATACTTGGCCATCTCAGCCATAATCTTTACTTTCTCTTCTGAAATCATATGCTTTCACCTGCTTTTTCAGTCTTATTTTTATTATAGCATGGAATATAGCAAAAAAAAAGGAGGTATGAAAACTCATACCTCCTAAATCAATTCTTCTTATCCGAAGTATCTCTTTAATAATCCTTCAAATGCTTTACCATGACGTGCTTCGTCTCTTGCCATCTCATGAACTGTATCATGGATTGCATCTAAGTTTGCTGCTTTCGCACGTTTTGCAAGGTCAAATTTACCTTCTGTTGCTCCATGTTCTGCATCTACACGCATCTCTAAGTTCTTCTTTGTGCTGTCTGTTACAACTTCACCTAATAACTCAGCAAATTTTGCTGCATGTTCTGCTTCTTCGTATGCTGCTTTCTCCCAGTATAATCCGATCTCTGGATATCCTTCTCTGTGAGCTACTCTTGCCATTGCAAGGTACATTCCTACTTCAGAACATTCTCCTTCGAAGTTTGCTCTTAGATCAGCTAAGATATCTTCGCTGACACCTTTGGCAACACCTACTACGTGTTCTGCTGCCCATTCTTTTTCTCCTTCTACCTGCTCTTTGAATTTATCTGCTGGTACTCCACACTGTGGACATTTCTCTGGTGGCTGTTCTCCTTCGTGTACATATCCGCATACTGTACAAATCCATTTCTTCATAATTCTTGTTCTCCTTTATACTTTATATGATCATTTATGTTGCTTTGCCTTTCGGCTTAGTATCTTTTGTTCAAAACAGTAATGATTACTATTTTTAACTTGTCTTTATATTACCATCACATTTTACTTTTGTCAATGATTTTTTAAACAATTTTTGCAGATTCCTTTAAAATAAACAATATTCTGTGTAATCTTTCCAGGAAAGTTCTCACTTGCGATCTCATTTAACTTCTCATCGATCGGTGCCATCTCCAGATCGATGACTGCTCCACATTCCTGACACACAAAATGATAGTGTGGATCGGTGCATGCATCGTAATGGTCTGCTCCTCCTTCGTAAGATAGCTTTAGTATTTCCCCTCGCTCACTTAATAATGCAAGATTTCGATAGACTGTTCCAAGACTGATCTTAGGAAACTCTTCTTTGATGTTCATATATACCATATCGGCAGTTGGATGGTCTTTGCGAGTCATTAAAAACTTTATGATGGCATCTCTTTGCTTACTTTTTTTCGTTGCTGGCTGCATAACCTCTTCCTTTCCTCTTTAATTCAAGTAATAACTGTTACTGTTTTTAGTATATATATTTTTATACATTATGTCAACCATTTCGAAGAAAATTGTATAAATTTATATACACAAAGCAGACAGGTATTTGATTTCCTGTCTGCTTTGTGCATTTTTAAAACTTAGGGAGTATAACCAAAGTGTCAGTTTTAGCTCTGGAATACTTTATGTGGATTCAAGATATTCTTTGGATCAAATGCTTTCTTAATTCCACTCATTAACTCAATTGTTTCTGGATCAAGAGATTCTCTCAAATATGGCTTCTTCGCAAATCCGATTCCATGTTCTCCGGATACTTTTCCACCTAACTGTGCAGCTTTCTCGTAGATCTTCTCCATTGCTGCTGCCATTCGTTTTTCAAATTCTTCCTGGCTTAAATCATCTTTTAAGATATAAGAATGAAGATTTCCATCTCCAGCATGTCCGAAACTCTTGATACGTATATCTACTTCATTATGTAAGTTATGAAGGTATTCTACCATTTCATTGACTTTATTTCTTGGTACGACCATGTCTACTTCATCCATATCAGTTGTAGATCCTTTGATCGCTTCAAGGAAGGCTCCTCTAGCTTTCCAGATAGATTCTTCTCTTTCTTCTGTATCTGAGATCAGTACGTCAAGTGCTCCTGCCTCTAAACAAAGTTTTGCAACTTTATCATAATCTGCTTCAATCTCTTCTGTTGAATTGCCGTCAAATTTGAGCAGAAGGTACGCATCGGATTGGGAATCTGGGAATTTTTTACCTAGGTACTCTTCTGCATCAATGATGACCTCCCTCTGCATAAACTCAATGGCAGTTGGGATTGCTTTGGACTTGATAATGAGAGGTACTGTGTCAATTGCTTCTTTTAAGGTTTTAAATGGTATCAGTAAACTAATTGCCTTTTTAGGCAGAGGGAGTAATTTTAATGTGGCTTTTGTGATAAAGCCTAAGGTTCCTTCGGAACCGATCATCAGGTCTTTTAAGGAATATCCGGAACTGTTTTTTACAACCTTTCCTCCAAATTCCACGATCTTTCCATTTGGAAGGACAACTTCAAGACCTCTGACATAATCTCTGGTCACGCCATATTTTACAGCACGCATACCACCGGCATTTGTACTGATATTTCCACCGATCGTTGCGGATTTCTCTCCTGGATCTGGTGGGTAGAAGAAATCATGATCTTCCACGTAGGCAGCAAGTTCCATTAATAAAACTCCTGGTTCTACGGTGATCGTTAAGTTTTCTTCATCAAGTTCTAATATATGATTCATGAGGCTTGAATCGATCATGATCCCGTGTTCGATTGCTACGGAAGATCCTACCAGACCGGTTCCAGCTCCTCTTGGTGTGACCGGAATATTATTTTCATATGCATATTTCATGATCTCAGAGATTTCTTCTGCAGAAGTCGCTTTTACTACAACATCTGGGTAGCTTTGTGCTCCTCCTAATTCATCATGACTGTATTCTTCGTTGATATTTTCTGCATATAAAATTCTTTCATCGTCTTTTATGATATTTTTGATAACTTCTAAATCAGCTTGATCAAATTTCTTATAACTCATATCTCTTACGCCCCTTTCGCAGCTTTAATCTTCTCGATCAGTTTTGGTACGATATCGTAGACATCTCCTACCAGACAATAATGTGCTGTCTTAAAGATCGGTGCTTTTTCATCGGAATTAATGGATACGATGCAGTCAGAGTGATCCATTCCAGCTACAAACTGAATGGCTCCTGATACACCACAGGTAATGATCAGTTTCGGGCGTACGGTTCTTCCACTTAATCCTACCTGACATTTTGCTTCTACCCATCCTGCTTCTGCAAGTGGTCTTGTGCAGGCTACCTGTCCGTCTAACAGTTCTGCTAATTCTCTGATCATTGCAAGGTCTTCTTCTTTCTTGATTCCTCGTCCTGCAACGACTAAAACATCGGCAGATTCGATAAACTTCTCTGGCTCTTTCTTTACAATATCTAATACATCCACATGTGCTTTGATCTTTTCTTTATCGATCGCACATGAAATAATCTCTCCATGTGTTTCTTCTGTTCTTTCTGGTGCATTCATGACTTTGTATCTTACCGTTGCCATCTGTGGACGGTTATTTGGTGTTAAGATATGTGCCATGATGTTTCCACCAAATGCTGGTCTGATCTGAGAAAGGTCTGTGTTCTCATCCATCTCAAGAATCGTACAGTCTGCTGTTAATCCTGTCTTCATTCTTGCAGCTACCCTTGGTGCCAACTGTCTTCCGACTGTTGTTGCTCCTGTCAGGATCGCACATGGCTGATGTTTCTTGATGAAATCTTCAAATACAGATGTATAAGATTCTATTTTGAATCTTGCTAACTCTGGGAAGTCGTAAACAAATACTTTATCAACTCCGTAGTGTAATAATTCTTCTGCCTTATCTGAAATGTTATTTCCCATAAATAAAGCATAGACTGGATGATCGATCTTACTTGCCAGCTCTCGTGCTTTTCCGATCAATTCGTATGTTACTGGATGAATTTCTCCATCAACATGATCGACATAAACAGCGATTCCGTTCCACTGACTCTTATCAATTTCTTCTTTTTTCTCATCTTCTACATATTCTACTGCTCCAGCTGGTCCTTTCTTCACACATAATTTACACATCTTACATGCGGCATTGATAGAAAGTTTTCCGTCTTTTTCTTCCATCGCACCGAATGGACAAATATCAACCAGAACCTGTGGATCTTCTACTTTTTCCTGATGTATTACTAATTTTGGCATTCTCATTTCCCCCTTTTAGATAAATTTCATATCTGTGATCATATGGAATAATTTGTCTGCGACTTCACTTCCGTCTCCGTCCCATACTTCATGATGGTCATTCGCTGTTGGAGGGAAAATTCGTTTTACCTGTGTTGGTGAACCATTTAATCCATAATGTGTTTCGTCTTTGTCTTCCATATCATCTAAGGAATATACTTCAATTTCACGGTCTGCGGTATCCATCTTCTTTACATAGGATGGAAGTCTTGGCTGGAAAATGTCTTTATCTACGGATAACAGACATGGATACTGGACTTTAGCAATCTCCAGTTCTTCCGGCAGATCCATCTCGATCGTGATAGCATCGGATTCTACTTTAGATATCTTCTTTACATTTGATACGCTTGGGATATTTAACCATTCAGATACTTCGGAACCAACCTGTGCTGTGTCACCATCAGTTGTCTGTTTTCCACATAGGATCAGGTCAAAATCTCCCATCTTCTTGATTCCCTGTGCGATCGTATAACTTGTTGCCAGTACATCGGCTCCACCAAATCTTCGGTCTGATAATAATGCTCCACGGTCAACTCCCATGGCAAATGCTTCTCTGATCACTGTCATTGCCTGTGGTGGTCCCATACTGATGACACTGATCGTTCCACCTACTTCTTCTCTGATCTTAAGCGCTGTCTCTAACGCATACAGATCATATGGATTCATCTTTGAATCGGCTCCGTTTCTTAACAGCACACCGGTTACTGGATCAACTTCCACTTTATTAGATGCCGGTACCTGTTTGATACATACTAAAATGTCCATTGCTATTCCTCCTCATTCCTAAGACTTTCTATCCTTTATCTTAAGCTCTTCCGCTCTAGATTGGTACTACCAATTTTGTTTGAAAAAAATTTGGATGTTTCTCGCATCCATTGTTTTTATCTGTTTTTGTCTTATTGGTACTACCAATTTATGTTTTTATTATATATACATTGTCTACTTTTGTAAAGTACCATTTGACATTTTTCTTTTTTTTGTTAATCTTGCATAAAAAAGAAGAGCCAAAATGGCTCTTTCCTTAAAGTTCTTTGTGAATAATGTTATCAATCATATCGAAATGTTTCATCAATGCTTTCTGTCCATTGACCACATCTCTCTTTAATAAACATTCGACAATCTGCTTATGTGCTTCCTGTAACATTCCTTTTCGCTTCTCAGTTCTTAAGATTTCTCGACGCATTTCAAAAATGAAGATATCCATCACTTCAGATAATGCATCTAAGATATTCACGATCAGAACATTGCCTGATGCTTTCGCGATCGCATAATGGATCTTCTTATCGTACATTGTCTTCTCATCGTTATCTGTACTCTGATCTAATGCATTCACATATTCTTGTAATTCTATGATGTCTTTTGTCTCTGCATTCTTCACTGCAAGTGCATATGCCTGCATCTCCAGTCCGATACGGATCTGGTTGATCTGATCATAATCAAGCTTATCAAGCATAAACATCATAGAAAGGGCATCTACCATATATCCCTTAAAATTTCCTGATATGTAATTTCCTGCTCCTTGTCTACTTGAGACCACTCCCATGACAGTTAAGATCTTCAACGCTTCACGAACGGAATTCCTGCTGACTCCAAGCTTCTCTGAGATTTCTCTCTCTGGTGGAAGGCCTTGTCCAAGAACAAGTTCCTGATTCATGATCTGTTCTTTGATACTATCTATGACGATCTCATAGGCTTTCTTTGTTTTTTCCATATTAATATCCCATTCTGTCTATTACTTTTTTTCTTAATCACATAATAGGTAACATTATACCAGATTCACTTTTTTTTGAAAACCCCTTGCAATATCCTTTGAATAGTTGTAGTATGTAAGAAAGTTAGATGTGGTTTTTAATACTACGTATTGAATTTTATAACACTAGAATGATTGGAGGTTTTACCATGAAACATAAATTAAAAGATCCAGGAAGTGCGATTACCCATTTGATCGGAATGATCCTTGCCGCGATCGTTTCCATTCCATTGATCATCAAGAGTTTTTTAAGCGGTGATTATGTACGCATTATCTCTTTGATCATATTTACTATAAGTATGATCGGTCTTTATGGTGCAAGTACTGCTTATCACTCTTTTAATATTTCACCAATGATCAATAAGAAGTTAAAGAAACTTGACCATGCAATGATCTTTGTTCTGATCGCTGGTTCTTACACACCGATCTGTACGATCGTTCTTGGCGGCACGCTTGGATATGGACTTTTATCCGTGATCTGGATCATCGCGATCCTTGGTATCGTATTTAAGATGTTCTGGGTAACTTGTCCGAAGTGGGTATCTTCTGTCATGTATATCGCAATGGGATGGCTTTGTATCGTTGCGATCGCACCGATCATCCATAGTTTATCCAAGACATCTTTTGGATGGCTGCTTGCTGGCGGTATCATTTATACAGTTGGTGGTGTGATCTATGCACTAAAGATTCCTTGGTTCGAAAATCACTGGAAGAATTTTGGTCTGCATGAGATCTTTCATCTGTTTGTTATGGGTGGAAGTTTATGCCATATGATCTTAATGTTCCAGATTTAATTTTTGCTCCTGTTGGTAGTTTTCTATTAACAGGAGTTTTTCCTTTCTGGTAAGACGTTTGATCTTTGCTTCTTTACTCATTGCTTCCTGCTTTGTATCAAATTCTTCAAGATATACAAGTTCTACTGGTCCTCGTCCTCTTGTATATTTTGCACCTTTTCCTTCATTATGCATCTTCAGGCGATGTTTGATATCGTTAGTCCATCCTGTGTATAAACTATTATCACTGCATTTTAATATGTACGTTACATTCTTCATCTGTCTTATCCTCTGTCTATCTGTATATTGATCCAGCCCTGATCTTCATTTTCTTTGAAGAAAGGCTGTCAGATGTTCTCTGACCGCCTTTCCTCTACATCAACCAGATATGTTATGGCTGTTATTTTCTCACTTTATTTTATTCCAGATATTTTAAAGGGTCTACACTTTTTTTATCTTTTTCCATCTGAAAATAGAGATTGGTTCCTTCTAATGTGTAATAACTTGTCGGCTCTGCGACTTTTGCAATAACTTCTCCTGCATTGACCATTGTTCCTTCTTTTACTCTGATATCTTTAAGCTGTCCGTATAATACGGTATATTCATTTCCAAGATCCATCAATACCGTTTGTCCATATTCTGCTGATTTTTTAATTTCTCTTACCTTTGCCTTACGGACTGCCTTCACTTCGTCTCCTTCTTTTGCTTCGATCAGGATTCCTTTGTTGATACGGTACTGGTCAAGAGATTCAAAATAGATGGTTGAATTTACACTGTATGGAAGAATGATATTGCCTTTAATCGGCCATGTCAGTTTGGATGTACCATTATACGTAACACTTTCACTCATGGTACGTTTCATTTGTGCCGTTGTCTCTGTTTCTTTCTTGTCTTGCGTTGTTGTTTTTGTTTTTTCCTGTGTTGCGCTGTTATTAGCTCCGATCGATTCTTCTTCCAGGCTGACTTCCTGTTTTGCCTGATCTCTCCTCTGGCGGAATGTCGCACTGTAGTACGCCATGATTCCAAGAAAGAATACGAATCCTATGATCATTGCCCCATAATATTTGCGTAGCGGAAATGGGTTTTGTTTGTTATTTTTTCTCATTTTCATCACCTCAAACATAGTTTTGCCCATTTCCATCTGTTTATTCATATAGTTTTTGAATCATTGTTTTTGGATAGTAATATTTTAATATTTTTTGATAGGTTTTTCCTTGCTTTGCCATCTGATCTGCACCATACTGGCTTAGTCCTAATCCATTTCCCTTTCCGAGACAGATGATCCTTAAATTTCCTTTATATTGTTCAAAATAAAAATTATTGGATGCCAGTTGCAGCCATCTTGCAAAATCTTCTCCGGAAATGATATATGATCCGGCCTTGATCTGTTTGACATATCCATTCTTTGTTACCGTTAAAAGTCTCAGATTTTTTTGTAATTGTTGTATGGTGATTTTCTTTTTCATGTGTTCTTCTAGTATAATCTGCATCCTTTGATATGAAATTGTCTTAATTGACATATAATCTTTGGATTCGATATCACTTAAACTTTCTTTCTGTCTTAGATAAGGAATCTTTTTCCCGAACCATTCACTTGCATCTAATGTCATCCCCACACTCACTGCATGAAAATATGGTTCGATCAATGTTCCTTTGTATGTGATCACCTTTCCGATCGTTTCTTTGACTGCTTTTTTTCGTTTCTGATCCATGATCTCATAGGCACGATCGCCCAGTTTACTTTTATATTGTTCGTCTTTGTACAGCTGATATGGTATGCTTTCCATCTTTATCTTCTTTGATCTGCCCATTTTCCGGATCAGATCTGTCCTTAAGATCACAGCCTGGCATTTGATCGTTTCTTCTTCTTGATCCATGGAAATCTGTCCTGGGAGGATTTTTAAAAGGTAACTTTCCAAATCAATATCTTGGTCCTTGTCTTGTATTTTATATCCACTGTCATAGTTTTCAAACGGAATATTTTTCTTGTTTTCTTTATTGATATATATCGTAATAATATATGGAATCGTTGTTAACAAAAAAAATAAAAATAATATATATGTCATTTTGTACCTCATTCCAATCCTCCTTTTGTCCGTCTTACTATTTTATGTTACAATAGAAAAAAATATGAAAGGACTCTTATATTTTATGAAAAGATATGATTTTACAATTACATCTGACCGTGGACTTCACGCACAGCCTGTAGCTGCTCTTGCAAGTATCGCATGTAAAAGTGCTTCTTGTGTTACACTAGAATATGATGGAGGAGAAATCGATGTATCCAATGCGATCCATCTAATGTCTGCTTGTATCTCCTACAATGATAAAGTAAGTCTGATCGTTTCTGGATCTGACGAGGATGAAACAATGGAGAAATTAAAGGAAATCGTCACTTCACAACTTTTATAAGAATACTGTTCGTTTTTGTCAAATTATGTTATACTGAAGTTGTTATAGGGTCGCTTATCCTGACCCTTCTATTTTTATGTTGAAAAGGAGTATTCAATGGATATAAATCATCTTACCTTGCTCACAGATCTTTATGAATTGACCATGATGCAAGGATATTTTAAAACAGGGAATGATGAGACTGTAGTTTTTGATGTTTTTTACCGTGATAATCCTTCTGGAAGTGGCTATGCGATCACTTGCGGACTCGATCAGGTCATTGATTATATCAAAAACTTATCTTTTTCATATGATGATATTGATTATCTTCGTAATCAAGGGATTTTTGATGAAGATTTTCTGGAATATCTTGCTGGATATCATTTTACAGGAGATATTTATGCGATCGCGGAAGGAACTGTTGTATTCCCAAGAGAACCGCTTCTGAAAGTGAAAGCACCTATCATGGAGGCACAGCTTGTAGAAACTGCGCTCCTTAATATCATCAATCATCAAAGTCTAATCGCTACGAAGGCTTCTCGTGTAGTTTATGCTGCTGGTGGAAGTGGTGTTATGGAATTCGGACTTCGACGTGCTCAGGGACCTGACGCTGGTACTTATGGTGCCCGTGCTGCCGTGATCGGTGGTTGTGATGGTACTTCGAATGTACTTGCTGGTAAATGTTTTGATATTCCGATCCTTGGAACTCATGCACACAGCTGGATCATGAGTTTTGATGACGAATATCATGCTTTCCGTGCTTATGCAGATCTTTATCCAGATTCCTGCACTTTACTTGTTGACACTTATGACACTCTTCGTTCTGGTGTTCCAAATGCGATCCGTGTATTTGAAGAATTAAGAGCAGAAGGTCATATGCCAAAGCACTATGGAATCCGTTTAGACAGTGGGGATCTTGCTTATCTTACAAAGAAAGCCCGTATCATGCTTGATGAAGCAGGTTTTCCTGATGCAGTGATCGCTGCTTCTGGAGACCTTGATGAGAATCTGATCACAAGCTTAAAATCTCAGGGTGCACCGATCACTTCATGGGGTGTTGGTACAAAACTGATCACTTCTGCAGATTGTCCTGCATTTGGAGGTGTCTATAAACTTGCTGCCTCTAAACCAAAAGGTGCTGATGAATTTACTGCTAAGATCAAGATTTCTGAGAATCCTGCAAAGATCACAAATCCTGGAAATAAAACGATTTATCGTATCTACGGAAAGGAAGATGGAAAGATCCGTGGTGATCTGATCTGTCTTGTCGGGGAACATTATGATGAATCTGACGATCTGACAATCTTTGATCCTCAGGCTACTTGGAAGAAGTCTACACTTGCTGGTGGTACTTATACAATGCGTGAACTTTTAGTTCCAATCTTTATCAAAGGTCAATGTGTTTACAAGAGTCCTTCTGTTATGGACATCCGTTCCTATTGTAAGGATGAATTGAACACGTTATGGGATGAGAGCAGACGTCTTGTGAATCCACAGGAAGTCTATGTCGATCTTTCCATGCCTCTTTACAAATTAAAGAATGAATTGCTTGATGCAAATCACAAAAAATAAAATCATTTATAGAAGGGAGAACGATCATGATTCGTTTTTTTGCAGATATTATTTATCTGTTCTTTTTCCTGACATTAACCGCACCGCTTTATCCATTGTTTGATCATTGGAACAAAACTGGAAAAGCTCATAAACGTTCATCCATAGCACAACGCATGATCTTACGATCTTTTAAGATCTGTCTTGCTATGGCTGGTACAAAATTAATTGTTGATGGTCAGGAAAACATACCAGAAGATGGTGCTGTTTTATATGTTGGAAATCATAGCAGTTATTATGATATTTTATGCAGCTACGTTGCTACTGAACGTGGAATGGGATTTTTTGCCAAGAAAGAAATGGAAAAGATTCCTTGTCTATCCCACTGGATGCGTTTTATCAACTGCCTGTTTTTAGATCGTAAGAATATCAAAGCTGGACTTGCTACCATGAATGAAGGTACAAAACTTTTGAAAGATGGTTTTTCCATTGCGATCTTCCCAGAAGGTACCAGAAGTCAGGATGAAAATCCTCATGAGTTCAAAGAAGGAAGTTTACGTCCTGCTCTGAAAGCTGGTGTACCTGTAATTCCGATGGCAATTTCAGGTACTGCTGATATCTTAGAGAATAACAGACGTTTTCAGGTAAAACCAACGACTGTTCATATTACTTTTGGACAGCCAATCTATCCTGATCAGCTTGAAAGAGCTGAGAAAAAGCATCTCGGTGCTACAATTCGTGAAGAAATTATCGAAATGCGAAAAAAACATAAGACAAGTTAAGGAAAAAATGCTATAATAGTTAAGATATTCAAATGTATATATTAGGAGGAGAAGATAATATGAGTGTATGGACAGTTATCCTTATTATTGCGGTAATTGCTGCGATCATTCTTGGTGTTCTGTATTTTGTTGGTAGAAAGATGCAGGCAAAACAGGAAGATCAGCGTGCGCAGTTAGATCAGATGGCACAGACAGTGAATATGCTTGTCATAGATAAGAAGCGAATGAAGATCATGGAAGCTGGATTTCCTAAGATGGTAACTGATAACATTCCGAAACGTGCTAAGATGTCTAAGGTACCAGTTGTTAAAGCAAAGATTGGACCAAAGATCACTCCATTATTGTGTGATGAGGCAATCTTCGATGACGTTCCTGTAAAGGCTGAGATCAAAGCTGTTGTCAGTGGTATTTATATCACATCCATCAAGAATCTTCGTAATGTTGCACCACCTGAACCTGAAAAACGTGGTCTGCGTGCAAAACTTACTAAGAAGAGTGCTGAATTTATGCGTAAGAATTAATTTCTTATTATTGCATAAGAATCTAAAATGCAAAATACCGGAAACTTATCATTTGAAAGTTTCCGGTATTTTTTGTTGTAAAATATTCTTTTATTTTCTTTCCTGAATCTTAACGATGACATATCCTTTTTCCGTTGAAATATAACCGATCTTGAGATACTGACCGTCTTTCTTGATATATCCACCCTGTGTCGATGGTCTGTGGTAACCAAACTTCTTAATAAATTTATCACCATAGGAAAAATGAACACCCTTAATATCAAAGCTTTCTTCTTCCATATCTTCCTGATCTTCTCCACCGCTGGATGCTGGTACAAAATTCTCTACATATCCTTCAACACTCTTGTAATTTCCTTGCTTATATGCTTGGATCACCTGCACATATCCAAAACAGAATCTAAGTGCTGCGATCGCACAGATTACAAGACACACTGCAGCTAACAACTTAAAAAATGGTTTCCGTGAACATAAGAGCAGTAATACTCCTATAATTCCTAAAATAGCAAATGGAATGACCCATCTTGCTTGTATCGTAAAATTGCTGGCTTCATATAATAGTTTCATATATTCAAGCCTCCCTTCCATACTCTTTCCACTCCATGTGAAAGTATTACTTAATTCAGATTTGTTATCGTTGCATCGCAATATTCTAAGACTTTCGAAAATTCCATATCTCCACCAAATAAGTCTAAGGCACTTCCGATCGTCACATCAATCTTATCATTTCCATAGTTTTTCAGCAATTCCAGATCGTCAAAATTCTTAACTCCACCTGCATATGTGACTTTATTGCCATTATATCGAGCTAATAATTGCACGAGTTCCTGATCGATCCCCTGTGCTTTTCCTTCTACATCAACTCCATGAATCAGATATTCATCACACCATGATTCCAGTTTGTGCAGAAGTTCTATGGTTAATTCTTCTTCCGTAAACTTCTGCCAGCGGTCTGTTGTGATATAGTATTTGTCATCTCTCTTTCGACAACTAAGGTCAAGTACCAGATGTTCTCTTCCTACCTGTTCTTTTAGAGCATCCAGTCTGTCATAATGAACCTTTCCACCTGCAAATACAAAAGATGTCACGATCACATGTGATGCGCCAGATTCAATGAATTCTTTGGCATTCTCATCTGTGATCCCTCCACCGATCTGAAGACCCCCTTCAAATGCTTTCAACGCCTTTAATGCCTGTACCTTATCTTCTTCGTAGTACTTCGAATCTCTGGCATTCAGCATGATGATATGTCCACCATTCAAATGATTCTCTTTATATAATTTTCCATAAAATGTACCATCTTTTTCGGATACAAAATTCTCTGTTGCAAAATCTCCCTGATCAAGAAGACTTCCTCCTACAATCTGTTTGATCTTGCCATTGTGAATGTCAATGCATGGTCTAAATCTCATCTTTTCTTATCATCTCCTGTTTATTCTGTCATCTCTAATAAGTCAAATGCTTCTCCACTTGGATCTGCTTTAAATACCATTCTCTCACCTGTTGTTGGATGTTCAAACGCAATCCTTGCTGCAAATAGACCGATCTCTTTGTATTTCTTCTTTGTCTTTTGATAGATCGGATTATACTTTGTATCTCCCCAGATTCCAAATCCTCTGCTTGATGTCTGAACACGGATCTGATGGTGACGGCCTGTCTCTAAATGGATCAGGCAATACGTGTATTTCATCTTGGAATCTTCCATCATATCAATAACTTCATAGTCAAGGATCGCTTCTTTGGCTCCTGGCGTTCCTTCTTTGACAATTTTGGATACATTATTCTTCGGATCTTTTAATAAATAATCCCTGAATGTCCCTTCGTCGTCAGGCAGCCATCCGGTCAATACTGCCTGATAGTCTTTCTCAAAAGTATGATCTTTGATCTGTTCTGTCAGAGATGCAGCTGCCTTCTTGGTTCTTGCAAATACCATTACCCCGCCAACTGGACGGTCTAAGCGATGAACTAAATAAAGCTGTGGCTCCCCATCTGTATTTTCCTCAAAAAACAGTTGATTTTTAAGCTGATGCAAAAGATCCATGTCGCCCGTCTTGTCACTGGAAACGGGGATTCCTTTTGGCTTCTCACAGACAACGATCTGGTCATCTTTATATATGATATTTATCTTTTTATTCTTTCTCATAAAAATCTCCTACATCTTGAAACGATATCCAACACCCCATATTGTCTCGATATATTGAGGTTTTGCTGTGTTAACTTCGATCTTCTCCCTGATCTTCTTGATATGAACCGTAACGGTTGCGATATCTCCTAAAGATTCCATATCCCAGATCTTATTAAATAATTCTTCCTTGGTAAAGACTCTGTTTGGATGTCCTGCAAGGAATGTTAAAAGATCAAATTCTTTCGTTGTAAAGACTTTTTCCTCTCCATTTAAGTATACACGTCTTGCAGTCTTATCAATCTTCAATCCACGGATCTCAATGATATCATTGACTTCCATCTGATTATTTACAAGGCGCTGATAACGATTCAGATGTGCCTTCACTCTTGCTACAAGTTCACTTGGACTAAATGGCTTTGTGATATAATCATCTGCACCAAGTCCTAACCCTCGGATCTTATCGATATCTTCTTTTCTTGCAGATACCATAAGGATTGGAATTTCTTTTGCTTCTCGAATCTGCTTACAGATCTCAAATCCATCAACTCCAGGTAACATGATATCTAAAATGATCATATCAAAATCATTTTTTAGAGCCTTCTCAAGTCCCTGTTTTCCATCTGTTTCGATTTCTACTTCAAAAGAACTTAATTCCAGATAATCTTTCTCTAATTCTGCAATTGAAAGTTCGTCTTCTACGATTAATACTTTGCTCATGTTATTTCTCCTTTGACTGATCGATTACTTTATTTAGTGTAAAGAATATTGTCGTTCCAGCACGCAGCTTACTCTCTGCCCAGATCTCACCGCCATGTTCTTCGATGATCTTCTTACAAATAGATAATCCAAGACCACTTCCACCTGCTGAATTTCTCGACATATCTGCACGATAGGTTCTTCTAAAAATATGTGGAAGATCTTCTTTGGAAATTCCGATTCCATTGTCCTTGATCGCTACCTGTACCTTTCGGTCATATTCTGTTAATGTAATTCCTACTTTTCCTTTTGCTTTGTTATTGTATTTGCATGCATTATTGATAATATTGTTTATCACTCTCTTAAGCTGTTCCGGATCTGCTGTTACCATGACATTGGCTGCACAGTAATTGCGATAAGAGAACATCATGCCTCTTTGCTCAAGGTCTGCTCCGATCTCATCGACACAGTCTTTAAAATACGAATTGATGTTGATCTTCTCAAAATTATACGGAATGATATTCGAATCAATCTTAGAGTATAATGATAATTCATTGATCAATACATTCATATCATTTGCCTTGTTATAGACCGTCTTAATGTAACGATCCATCTTCTCAGGTGTATCGGCTACACCATCCATGATCCCTTCTACATATCCTTTGATTGCTGTGATCGGCGTCTTCAGGTCATGGGAAATGTTACTGATCAAATCTCTGTTTTGCTTCTCATAAACAATTCTTGCATCGATAGAGTCTTTCAATTCTGCCCTCATCTCATTAAATGCATTGCACAATTCCCTGATCTCTTCTCCACCACTGTTGATCACTACATCGTTGTCAAGATTCCCTTCCTTGATACGTTCTGCACCTGCTTTTAATTCACGGATCGGGCCGACGAATTCACGATACATAAACCATGATAAAAAGGTACTTGTTAAGATCAGTACCCCTATCACGGCGCAGGATACCTGAATAATAATATTACGATAATGTGGAAGTACTGTTCCAAGATCTGTCATGATAAAAACAGATCCTTGTCCGCCATCATTGTATTTAAAGTCCTGCTGTTTTACAAGATAGTTTCCTGGTCTGCTGACAAAAAAGCCACGGTCTGCATCACTGTCTTTATTCCCATAGGATGGAAGTTTATGAATTAATTTATCAGATACTTTTTTCTTCCCTATATATTGGATCTGACCATTTTTACGGACGATCAGATAGGAATCCTTCGCTTTTAAACGTTCATTGAGATTATTTAAATACTGTTCATTGTCAAAGATTTGTGGATCTTTCTTTACGTGATCTTCTAATTCAAAGAAAATTTCCTGTGTCTCGGTATTCATCGTCTTTAATGGATTCACAAATCGTTCAAAAGACCCTGCTGAGAGGTCTGCCTTGTTGATTCTTGAATACCCTATACTCAAACCAGCGATCGATACTATCATCACAAAGATTGGTAGCACGATCGCTGGTAAATAGATCAACCGAACTTTATTTACTGCTTTCATCCCATTAACTCTCCTTTGGTATTAATATCTATTATTATACCATAGTCATACGAAGAAACCAGAATTTGATCGATTATTTTATTTAATTTTTAGAAACGATAAAATCAAGAAGTGCATCTGCAACTTCTTCTTTTGTCATCTTTGGAAGCTGCTTTTCTTCATCCTTTGTGATCAGTGTGATCACGTTTGTATCTGTGTTGAATCCAGCTCCCTGTTCCTTTAAGTTATTGGCTGCGATCATGTCGATCTTTTTCTTCTCTAGTTTAGCTCTGGAGTTTTCTAACATGTTCTGTGTTTCCATGGAAAAACCACATAAGAACTGACCTTCTTTTTTATTCTCTCCAAGTGTCTTTAAAATATCTTTTGTCCTTACCAGTTCAATCGCCATATCTCCGTCTTTTTTCTTGACTTTCTGATCGCTGACATTCGCTGGTGTATAATCTGCAACAGCTGCAGATTTAATGATGATATCTTGTTCATCGCTTCTGCTTATCACTGCATCGTACATATCCTGTGCACTCACGATCGGAACAACATCTACAAACATCGGGGGTTCGATCGCTGTCTTTCCTGTGACTAACGTAACATCCGCTCCACGAAGCATCGCCATCTTAGCGATCGCATATCCCATCTTCCCTGAGGAATGATTGGAAATATAACGTACTGGATCGATTGCTTCGATCGTTGGCCCTGCTGTCACAAGGACTTTCTTGCCTTTTAAGTCTTTTTCTTTGGCGATCACTCTCTCAAGATGTGCAACCAGCACTTCTTCTGAAGGCATCTTTCCTGCACCACTTGTTCCACATGCCAGATGTCCATTCGCAGGCTCTACGATCTCATATCCAAATCTTCTTAGTTTATCAAGATTATCCTGCAAGATTGGATTATTATACATCTTTGTATTCATCGCTGGTGAGATGATCACTGGTTTGTTACATGCCATTACGGTTGTTGATAACATATCATCAGCGATTCCATTTGCGATCTTACCAATGATATTCGCTGAAGCTGGTGCGATCAGCATCGCATCTGCTTTGTCTGTCAGTGATACATGTGCTACATGAAACTGAAAATTACGGTCAAATGTTTCTACAAGACATTTTGTATTGGTCAAACTTTCAAATGCGATCGGGTTGATGAAATTTGTTGCATTCTTCGTCATGACTACGTGAACTTCGCATCCACGTTTCACTAACATACTCGCTACATTTGCCATCTTATAAGCTGCAATACTTCCTGTCACACCCAATACTATCGTTTTTCCTTTTAACATGATCTTTCTCCTACATATCTTCTAAACGTCCATGTCTTTCATAGTTTGTGCAGCGGGAAATCTGGTTATCGTCATCTACAAATACGACTTTTGGCTCAAATGTCTTTGCTTCTTCTGGTGTCATATCTGCATATGCGATAATGATGATCTTGTCTCCTGTTGCAACGCAGCGTGCTGCAGGTCCGTTTAAGCAGATCATTCCACTTCCTGGTTCTCCAGGAATTGTGTATGTCTCAAAACGACTTCCGTTGTTAACGTCTACGATATGTACATGTTCGTATTCTAAGATTCCTGCTGCTTCTAATAATACAGGATCAACTGTAATACTTCCTACATAATCTAATTCTGCCTGTTTTACTGTTGCTCTATGAATTTTTCCTTTTAACATGCTGATATTCATTATTTTTCTTCTCCTTTAGTCTATTCGTTAATGAGTGTATTGTCAATAAGTCTTGTCTTTCCGATGTAAACTGCCATAGCCAGCATACATGCTCCTTCTAGTTTCTCAACTGGTTCCATAGACAATGCGTCAACTGCTTCTACATAGTCAATCTTAGCCATTGGTTCTGTCTCGATATTTTTCTTCATTGCTTCTACGACTTTATTTGCATCTTTTTCTGTTTTCGCAAGTTCTTTTCCTAAAGCAACTGTTTTTGATAAGATCAATGCTGCTTTTCTTTCTTCTGGAGAAAGATATGTATTTCTTGAGCTCTTAGCAAGTCCGTCTTCTTCACGAACGATTGGACATCCGATGATCTCGATATCCATATTCAGATCACGCACCATACGTTTGATAACTGCTAACTGCTGTCCGTCTTTCTGTCCAAAATATGCTCTGTCTGGTGTTACGATGTTAAAGAATTTATTTACAACAGTACATACTCCTCTAAAATGAATTGGACGTGTTTTTCCACATAATCCTTCTGTAAGTCCTGTCATATCCACAAATGAGCAGAAATCTTTCTCATACATTTCTTCTGGTTCTGGATGGAAGATTAAATCTACTCCTGCACTTTCACATAATGCTGCATCATGATCTAAATCTCTTGGGTATGTTGCAAGGTCTTCTGTTGGTCCAAACTGCATTGGATTTACGAAAATACTTACAACGACTTTGTCGTTATCTTTTCTTGCTGCATCCATCAGACTTTTATGTCCTTCATGAAGGTATCCCATAGTTGGTACGAAACCAACTGTTAATCCCTGTTTCTTCCACTCTTTTACCTGTTCTCTGACTTCTTTGACTGTTTCTACGATTTTCATTGTTAAAACTCCTTTTTCCCATTTATGTATGAGAATCTATCTATATAAAATATGTCCTTTATGTTGTCTGTTTTTAATATAATTTTTCGATCACATCATCACTGATCGCATATGTATTTTCTGGTCCTGGGAAAGTTCCTTCTTTGACTGCATTGATATAGTCTTTGACTGCTCCCTGCATCACTTCTCCAACCTGTGCAAACTGTCTTACAAATTTAGGCACAAAGTTTCCATACATTGCTAACATATCCTGGTATACCAGTACTTGTCCATCACATTCTGGACTTGCTCCGATTCCGATCGTTGGAATATGTACTTTCTTTGTGATAATCGCTGCTAATTTCTCTGGAATTCCTTCCAGAACTAACATAAATGCTCCAGCTTTCTCAACTGCCTGTGCTGCTTCGATCAGCTCTTTTGCTGCTTCTTCGCTTTTTCCCTGTACTCGGAAACCACCAAACATATTAGATGACTGTGGTGTCAGTCCAATGTGGGCACATACTGGGATCTGTGCATTTACGATTGCTTCGATCTGTGGACATACGTTTTTTCCACCTTCTAATTTAACCGCTGTACAACCTGTTTCTTTCATAATTCGTCCAGCATTTGCTACCGCATCATATACAGATGTGTGATAAGATAAAAATGGCATATCAACTACAATCAGAGCATCTTTTGCTCCTCTTACAACGGCTGCTCCGTGATGAATCATGTCATCAACTGTTACAGGAATCGTTGAGTCATATCCAAGCATTACCATTCCAAGAGAATCTCCAACTAACATTGTATCGATTCCAGCTTCATCGAATAATTTTGCGGTAGAATAATCATATGCTGTCAGCATTGTGATCTTTTCTCCGTTATCTTTCATTTTCTGTACTGTGCTTACTGTTGTTTTCATTTTACTTCCTCCAATACATGTTTCATGTCTGCATAAGAAGTATCAGGATGACGTGTCTCTGCAAGTTTTATGATCTCTTTTGTCAGAGCACTGTAAGTTTCCTTTTTCTCCTGATCTATGGCATCTAAATGTTTTTGCACGGTTTTGATATCATGGCGTTCTACTGGCCCTGTCAGTGCATCACATGTTCCAACATCAAATATATTGTTCATGTTTGTAACTGCCAGTGGTTTCAATGCATTCAATGCTGCTTCATCATCAAATCCACATTCATTAAGCAGTTCCTTCGCCTGATTGATCAATCCGACTGCAAGATTAGATGCAAAGACGGCTGCTGCATGGTATTTAGGCTTATCTTCGCTTTTTAATCTCACGATGCGATTTGGACAAGCTGACAATAAATCCATGATCTCTTCCATGTGTTCTTCATTTCCTTCCACACTGAATAATGCCTGTGCTAGATCTTCGTATGCAGTTTTTTTACCTTTAAATGGAAACATTGGATGAATAGAGTAACCGTATGCTCCGGTTGCTTCAATTCCAGAAAGAACAGCTGATCCTAGTGATCCGCTGCAATGACAAATAAACTTTCCTTGTATCGGATAAGTTTTGACTTGTTCCCAGACTGTGCTGATCGCATCATCTGGTACTGTTAAAAATAGAACATCACTTTTTGTTAATATTTTATCAATCGATGTTGTAAATATCTTCTGTGTTTGTTTTTCCGTTCCACTTACATTCGCTTGTGTACGGGTGTAGCACCCTGTGACGAGTATGTTATTGTGTACAAAGTAATCATAAAGAGAACAGCCTACTTTCCCTGCTCCGATGAATCCTACTTTCATACATGTATCACCTGCTTTCTTGCGGGTGATGTTCTAAGTTAAATTGATTTGCCGGTATGATTTCTTTCAAGAATACCATCCAGATGTTAACTATAACACCCGTGTGGGGAAATAGCAAGTATAATTTTGATTGTAATGGTGTTGCATGTATGAGTCAGAAAGAACAAGAGAAGAAATATTTATAAGAATAAAG
>OLPX01000342.1_pt1 | contig 47826 bp, 41 predicted proteins | sample 1672491 | NCBI WGS metagenome assembly OLPX01 (sample SAMEA3136692, study PRJEB25190) | human gut metagenome | biome: human gut; feature: human-associated habitat; material: faeces | place: Austria | collected 2013
GTGTTATGGCTCAGACAAGAGAGCACATCCTGCTTTCCCGTCAGGTAGGCGTTCCGTACATCGTTGTATTCATGAACAAGTGTGACATGGTAGACGATCCGGAGCTCCTTGAGCTGGTTGAGATGGAGATCAGAGACCTTCTTAACGAGTACGAGTTCCCGGGCGATGACACTCCGGTTATCCAGGGTTCCGCTCTTAAGGCACTTGAGGATCCGCAGAGCGAGTGGGGCGACAAGGTTATGGAGCTTATGGCTGCAGTTGACAGCTATATTCCGGATCCGGTTCGTGACACCGATAAGCCGTTCCTTATGCCGGTTGAGGACGTATTCACCATCACTGGCCGTGGTACCGTTGCTACTGGCCGTGTAGAGCGTGGTACGCTGAAGCTCAACGACGAGGTTGAGATCGTTGGTATCCATGAGGAGACCCGCAAGACGGTTGTAACTGGTATCGAGATGTTCCGTAAGCTCCTTGATCAGGCTCAGGCTGGTGACAACATCGGCGCTCTGCTTCGTGGTGTTCAGAGAACTGAGATCCAGAGAGGACAGTGTCTTGTAAAACCGGGTTCCGTAAAGTGCCATAAGAAATTTACGGCTCAGGTTTACGTTCTGACCAAAGACGAGGGCGGCCGTCATACTCCGTTCTTCAACAACTATCGTCCGCAGTTCTACTTCAGAACAACAGACGTTACCGGCGTTTGCGAGCTTCCGGCTGGCACCGAGATGTGCATGCCTGGCGACAACGTAGAGATGACCATCGAGCTGATCCACCCGGTAGCTATGGAGCAGGGTCTCCGCTTCGCTATCCGTGAGGGCGGCCGTACCGTTGGTTCCGGTAGAGTTGTTTCCATCATCGAATAATCAATTCGTGAAAAATAAATAGAGGTATCCAAGGATACCGTTATGTCCAAGCGCAAAGTGAGCTTCCCGGATTTATCCGGGGAGCTTTTCTTGTTTCATAAGCCTGGCAAGCGGTATCATGCTCGCATGAAATGCCATTTGCTGGGTGTAAGAATATGGAGCACGTAGGGAATGTTTGTGTGCAATACTGAACAGGGGAAATCTCCCCTGCTCGATGTAAGAGGAAACTGAGTTTCCTCTTACACAAGAAAGGCTTTGGCGATTAGCCAGACGTTCATAAAAAGGTTACCCCCCAAATTTGACCATTTAAGGCATCTGACGACGAGGGGCTAAACTGAAAATAAGCTATACTTGGTTTGATGGCTAGGTATAGCTTATTTTTTATCGTGAGTTTAGCGGCGCATGGATGGCAGGAAAGAAACGTGTGGTACTCAGGGGGCTGCATGGAACGCTTTGAGAGGAGTAACCGCTGCTGCAAGACGATGCTGAACTTGCAGAAGTACCCAAAGGGGCAGGTTTTTATAAGAGGTCATAGTAGATGCTTTTTTAGTGGAGGGCGAAATCTTTAGTCCAACCAGGAAAGGCGGAATGCAGCCTATGAGGGAGCACACCATTGATTTTAGACTGAGCTTATGCTATTATTAGACTAAAATTAGGCTGAAAGGAATTGAAATGTCGAGAGAACTAATTTACTTGGATACCTATATCCTGCAAAAAGATATGCGTATTAGGTTGCCTAAAAGCATCTTAGCAAACCTTAACGCAGAAAAAGGTGTAACGAAATTTAAGATTTATTACGACCAATCTGAAGATTGCATCGTGTTAAAGAAGGATGATAGTGACAATGAATAAAGCTGTTATGCGAAAAGAAGTTGATTATACGAAGTCAGTAACACAGCAACATATTAAGTCATTAGGGCAGTATTTCACAAATCCAATAATTGCTCGATTCATGTGTGAATGGGCATGTAGAAATGCCAAAACTATTCTTGATCCCGCGGTAGGTAATAGTGTTTTTTTACAATACGCAGCATATGTCAACCCAGAGTGCGAGCTAACAGGATACGAAATCGACAATAAAATTTTGGACTTTTTTGGAAATCCCACGTCAGCCAATATATATAATGTCGACTACCTATTAAATGGTTGGGATTTACAATTTGATGCTATTGTATGCAATCCTCCATATAATAGGTTTCAAGCCGTTTCAAATCGAACTGAAATACTTGAAAAAATAAGTGCTTATACCGGAATTAAATACAGCAGTTATACAAATTTGTATATATTGTTTCTTATCAAAAGTATTTTCCAAATGTCTAACAATAGTCGATTGGCATATATTATTCCAAGCGAATTTCTCAATTCAAAGTATGGTGTGGCAATTAAAAAACTGATGATTGAAAAAAGATTGCTGAAATCAATTATCAATTTCCGTAAGGATAAAGATTTGTTTTTCAACGCAACTACAACTTGTTGTATTCTGCTTCTTGATAAAAAAGAGAAAGAGGAAATTTCTTTTTATAATCTTAACTCTATTAATCAGCTCGAAAAACCCATGTCAATGGTGTTCGAAAACGAAAATCATATTAGCGTTAAGTATGATGATATTAATCCTAATGAAAAATGGAGACTCTATCTTTATCACGAAGAAACGGTATCATATAACAACCTAATAAATCTTTCAAACTTTTGCGTGGTTTCAAGAGGAATAGCGACAGGAGCGAATGACTTTTACTGCTTTAACAAGACTAAGATTCGTGAAAAAAATATTCCAGACTTTTATTTTGAAAAGTGCATTTGTAGGTCAGCAGATGTCAAATCAATTATCTTTACTGAAAACGATTTCAACGCTTTGGCAGAACAAGACAAAATGGTCTACTTGTTGGATATTAAAGATGGACTTACAGAAGAAATTAAAGAATACATTAGGCAAGGCGAAGAAGAAGGTGTCAATAATAAGTATTTACCAGCCAGCCGAGTTCCTTGGTACACTATAGAACAAAAAAAGCCAGCTCCAATATGGGTAAGTTCTGCATGCAGAGATAAAATTAAGTTTGTAAGGAATCTCCTAGGAATCAAGACACTCACTACATTTCACTCTGTTTATGTAAGAAAAGAATACGAAGAATATACTGATTTGATTTTTTGTTACTTCTTGACACCAATTGCCCAAACGATACTAAAAGAAAACAGAAAAGAATTGGGAAATGGACTGGAAAAATTTCAACCAAACGATTTGAACTCTGCACTTATGTTGGATGTAACATTAATTTCGTCTGAAGATTGTGAAAAGATAATGAGCATTTATCATTCTCTGGCAACAACCATCACAGATACAGAACTTAATATATTAAACGACATATTTCTAAAGTATCTAAGCAATTGCTAACCGAAAGAGCGAAGGCAAAACTTTCGCTCTTTCATTATTCATCAATATAGTTAGACAAGGATACTGTAACATATGAAGGAACTCTTTTTACATCAATCAGGATGTTCTCTGGAATAGAAGTTTTAAGTTTCCTTTGAAGGTGTCCAGTCAGGAGAGAATGTCTGGAAACTTCAAAGTGTCAGGATTAGATTGTGAACACGATATCTCTTTTGTCTCGCCAGGAAGGAGCCAATCAATTGCTAAAATGTAATTATCACAAAATCATCCCACGCTCTTTCTTTTCTTTTTTTCAAGTGCTACTTGGTTTGCTTGCTCTAACACAACAAGGAACTCTTGCGGTGTGCGTTTAGTAGCTGTCCTTAGATTTTTGTACATAGAAGATTGAAGATTTCCGTTGTTGCTTGGATTGACATAAACGTCTGGTATCCATGCTGTCGGAAAGACAATGCACTTGTCCAGACCTATTGTCATATCATCGTTGAAACTTATTACAAATGTCGCTATGTACAAATTCGCAGAAGGATTTTTTTTGTAAAAATCAATTAACCTAACCGCCTTTGAGATATCGTCCTTGTTTGTTCTGCCACCCAATACAGCAGACTTGATATTAACATATGATTCCTTGTTTCCATCGTAACAGAATCTAAAATCAAAGACACCAACTTCAGAATCTGCAGCGTGTACGCTATCAAAGCCAAGCTGCTTAACGCGACTTTCAAGGCCCTGGCTGATTACTTCTTCGACAATTCGCCATACAGTGCGTCCTTTTGCTGCTTTGCGCCAACCATATGGCATAATCTTGGTATTAGCGATTGGAATATTTCCGATGTGCTTAATTAGTTGATTAAGCTTTTCTTCAAGGTGATTTCGCTCAACCTTAACAGCAGTTAATTGTTCATCACGTGTCATTTACGAATAACCTCCCCAAATGTTATAATCCTAGAAATAAGTCACTCAAAGATATTCCCAACCCATCAGCAATTTTCTTGATGTTTTGGAGCGCAGGATTTCTCTTGCCCGCTTCAATCGAAGCAAGATAGGTTCTGTCCATATCAATAGACAGGGCAAATTTTTCTTGACTCATTCCACTCTCTTTTCGTAATTGTCGTATCCTTAGACCAAACTCTCTTTGAATATCCAAATAAAGTTCACCTCCATGATTAAACAATATGCATCAAAATTTTACTCATTTGTTGCATATAAAACAACGGACTATAAGTAACGGTTGGCGGTTTTTCATCAAGATACGAAGCCAAAATTATCAACTACGCTGTGCCGCTGGCGCCTACTGTTCCGTATGGCTATGTCAAAGAACTTAAAAGCCCGAAGTATTGGTTTATTGTCCTCTATCGCGTACAAAAATAATAAAGGCATCAACTAGCCGAACCCATTATGGGAGAACCCTTGCGGATGGAATAGCAATTCCGTGGTCAAAATTTTAGAACGCAGGGGTACATAGGCTGTACGGTCAGCTTCAAGACCTACGTCAAATCCATTTGGGACAGAAAGAAGATTGCTTCACATACTTGAAGAATCGCGGAAAATGCCCCAGCTACTTTATCCGTGAGTCTGTGTTGGAGGACATGGTCTTGAAGCATATTTAGTTGGTGATGGAGTATAAACCCAATTTCCGTGAGTATTTTATTGCAGTTATGAGCACCAGCTCTAAGTGGAGTCAAAACGGCAAACACAGATAGAACATCCACATCAAGTATGACGGTATCGGCTTCACCCCACTGGAAGAACTTGTGAAAAAGGAAACGGCATGACTTTTGTCACGCCTCCCCTTGAAAAAACTACGTTTTCGTTTTTTTAAAATAACCTTTTGCGCTCCGGTGATTTCCAGCGGCTTTTGCTTGACAGCAGGCTGCGGTACGGCTTAAAATAATATGAATATTTTTGAAGAGATAATTTCCGCGGACAAGGAGGCGCCCATGACATATGCAAAGAAACGCAAGCGAAAGCTGATGCGGAATATGAGATTCAACCTGATCCTGTTTTTTGTGCTGATCGGCATCGGGATTTTCAGCTTTCACATGGTGAAGGAGGTACTTTTAAAATCCTCCCAGGATCTTGGCAGCGCCCTGGCGGCCAACTGTGCGTCGGAAATGCAGAATCAGCTTACGGTTTATGAGACGCTGCTGAATTTTGGGGAAGATCAGGCAGACCGGCAGGAGAATACTTCGACGGAACAAATCGAAGAGTGGCTCCAGATGTATTTTGTCTGGCTTCAGCGCGTCCTCGGAAGCGATATTGTGGATCCCTATGCGATTGTGGACGGGAAAATTGTCGCGGCGAACCCATGGGAAGGTGATGATACATACGATTTCGAGTCTTCCGAGTGGTATCAGAAGGCGGCAGCGTCGCCGGGTGAGACAATTTTTACTGATGTATATAGAGATGTCATTTATGACAGGTCGGTTATAACAATCGCCCAGAAGAGCCCCTCTCAAGAGGATGATATTGTCATTGCCTTTGATATTTTCCCGGAAAATTTCCAGTTCCGCGAGACGGCCCTGGATGAGCAGGAGGGAGGTTCCTTTTTCCTGTGTGACGGGAACGGTCAGATCATTTACAGTGAGACAGACTGGACCGGGCCGGAGGAGGAGCTGTCCCAGTATATCCTGGGAGTTCTCGCAAGCATTGAGCGCGGCGAGCAGGACAGCTATGATTCCAGCATCACCGACCTGGATGGAAAGCAGCGGGGTGTCTACTATACCTGGATGCCTAATGGCTGGATTTCCATTATCACGATTCCTTATTCCAGCATTCTCTGGTACCTGAGGCAGTTTTTTGCCGGCTTCTGTCTGGTGTTTCTGCTTCTTGTACTGATTCTTGCCGTTATTACCTGGAGAGAGTACAGGTTTTACAAAAAGATCGAGAGGACGGACGAGACCGTAAGAGTCCTTGGCAATTCCTATTATGCCATTTACCGAATCAATTACGGGGACGACACGTATGAGATGATTAAGGGTTCTGACTATATCCGCAGCCGGATCCCGGCGGCAGGGCCGTACAGTGAGCTTTTAACCGTCATGACAGAGGTCATCGAAGAGGAGGCGAAAGAGGAATATCTTGCCAGCTTTTCGACGGAAAATATCCGGAAGCTGGTTTCCAGGCGGATTAAGGATTTCGGCGGTGACTTCTTAAGGAAATTCGGTGAAGAGTACCGTTGGGTGAATGTGCGGATTCTGTTCGACGAGTCCCTGGCGCCGGACGAGGTGGTACTTTGCTTCAGCGAGGTGGATCAGGAAAAGCGCTCGCAGCTTCAGGAACGGAAGCTCCTAAAGAATTCCCTGGAGATGTCCCGGCAGAGCGAACAGTCCAAACAGGCCTTTTTCAGCAGCATGTCCCACGATATGCGGACGCCGCTCAACGCCATTTTAGGCCTTTCGGAGCTGGCCGAGCGGGAAGTGGAGAACCCGGGAAAGGTGAAAGGGTATTTGGAGAAAATCCTGTTTTCGGGAAGACAGCTCCTTGAGCTGATCAACGATATCCTGGACATGTCCAGGATGGAGCAGGGAAAGATGGAGATCAATACCCAGAGGTTCAATTTGAAGCGGTGCATCCAGGACTGTGCCGACAATTTCCGTTTCCAGGCGGAGCGGGAAGAGAAGAACTTCCAGGTATCATTTGAACTGGATACGGCCTATGTCATGGGAGATCCCATGCGGATTACCCAGATCGTAAACAATCTCCTGTCCAATGCTTTTAAGTTTACGTCGCCGGGGGATTCGGTTTCCGTGTCCGTCAGTGAGGTTGAGAACCAGGAATTCGGAAAGTACCGGATTGCCGTTTCGGATACTGGCACCGGTATGTCAGAGGAGTTTTTGTCACAGGTCTTCGACCCATACGCGAGGGAGACCAGGTTCGGCGCGAAAAAGGTGGCCGGAACCGGTCTCGGCATGGCGATTGTGAAGAACCTGGTGGAACAGATGAACGGGCACATTACGGTGGCGAGCAGTCTTGGGGAAGGCACCACCTTCAGCCTTGTGCTTCCCCTCGTGGCGGCCGAGCCGGAGGAAGCCGATACAGCCGGCGAGGCTGCGGCCTGCGCGGCCCCGCAGGAGATTACGTTAGAGGGGCGCCGGATCCTTTTAGCGGAAGACAACCAGATCAACATGGAGGTGGCGACGGATCTTCTTTCCATGAGCGGTGCCGAGATTGTCCAGGCATGGAACGGGAAGGAAGCCCTCGATGCGTTTAAGGATTCCGGGCTGTTTTCCTTTGATGCGATTCTCATGGATATGCAGATGCCGGTGATGAACGGCTGCGATGCGGCCAGGAAGATCCGAAAGCTTCCCCGCCCGGATGCCGGCCGGATCCCCATTGTGGCGCTGACGGCCAACGCCTTTGCCGAGGACATTGCGGCCACTGAGGAAGCCGGCATGGACGCCCATGTGTCAAAGCCCATTGATTTTACGATTCTTTGCAGGACCCTTGTGAGGCTGATTGGGGAGAGAGGGGAGTAGGCGGATTTTCCGCCATTTCCCCGCAGCTTTCCCGGCTGATATAGCGGACAGGCATTTCCACGGATTTCCGTGAATCTGCCTGTCCTTTTGTAATTTCAATCAAAAGTTCCAGGCAGATTCCTGCCATTTTTTCCATGGGGACGTGGACGATGGAGAGGGAGGGGATGGAATATTCCTCCAGCTCTTTATCTCCGTTTCCGACGCTGATAAGTTCCAGGTCGTCCGGGATCCGGATTCCGGCGTCATGGAAGGCCTTCAGAGCGCCGACGGCAATGGCATCGGAGGCGCAGAACAGGCAGTCAGGGAGCGCCGGAAGGGAGAGAATCCCCGAGGCGCCTAAGAAACCGCCGGCCATGGAATTTTCCTGTTCCAGAACAGCGTCCACGGTCATTCCGGCTGATTTACATGTCTGGCAGAAGCTGTCAATCCGGTCGTCCATGCCTTCAAAAACCGGTTCCGCCGACAGGACGGCCGCATGCTTGTGGCCCCTGGAGGCGAAAACCTCGGCGGCTTTTGCGCCGAGAAGCCGGTCGTCAATGGTTACGGTGTTAAAACGGTCGGACGGCCGGTTGTAGAGGACGACGGGGACGCGGATGTCTGCATTTTCCAGAAATTCCATGTCTCTTTTTGTGGCGTTGCAGACGATGGCTGCATGGAACAGGTTCATCTCTTTTAAAGACATTTCTTTTTCCAGCTCGTTAATCGTATAAGGATGCATGATGATTTCACAATTATGACTGTTTTTTATGATTCCGTCCTGAATGCCGCGCAGAAAGCGGACGACCATCGGGGCGCGGAAATCCCTGGCCCAGAAGACGGCGATGACAAGCTTCTGATCTTCGCCGTGGTGGCGCAGGCGGCGGGCGGAGATGTTGGGCTGGTAGCCAAGCTCCTGGGCGGCGCGCCAGACTTTCTCCTGAGTGGCCTGGGAAATTTTTCGTTCTCCTGCTTCCCCTCGCAGGACGAGGGATACGGTGCTGACGGAGACGCCGACATAAGCGGCCAGTTCTTTTATCGTAGGCATATGGACAACTCCTTATAAGTTCGCAAAAAAGACTTGACATGGCAAGCCTGAAAGCGTATGATTATTTTTAAGTAGAACGTTCTAGTATTACGTTCTAACTTTGCTAAAAACAAAATCGGACTCTTCTTTCTATTATAACGGAAACAGGGCCGATGTCAAAGCGAATCATGGCATTTCCCGCTTTTGGAGCGGCGGGAAATGGCGAAAGAAGGAGGAAACCAGAGTGAAGAGAGTTTCAATCGGAGGCGGACAGGGCTTCTGGGGCGACAGCAACGATGCGGCCATCCATATGATCCGCCATGGAAATCTGGACTACATGGCATGCGACTACCTGGCGGAGTTGACCCTTTCCATCATGGAACGGCAGAAGCTTAAAAACCCCCAGGCCGGATATGCCAGGGATTTCATCGGGCTCATGAAGGAAGTGGCCCAGACAGCCTATGAAAAGAAGATCGGGATTATTACCAACGCCGGAGGCATGAACATCGAGGGCTGTGTCGGTGCCCTGAAGGAGATCGCGGAAGAGAAAGGGCTTTCCGGATACCGGATCGGCTATGTCCTCGGCGATGATATGAAGGAGCAGATCCCGGAGCTTTTGGCCAAGGGAATTTCCTTTGAAAACATGGATGAGACCGGGGATTTTGGTGAAATCCGTGACCAGATTTTGAACGCCAACGTCTATTTCGGGCATGAGCCCATTGTCCGCTGCCTGGAAGAAGGCGCTGATGTGGTTGTCACAGGGCGCGCCGCCGATTCGGCTCTGTTTTTAGCGCCGCTTCTTCATGAATTCGGCTGGAAGCCGGACGACTGGGACAACCTGGCGAGAGGGATCATGGCCGGCCATCTTTTGGAATGCGGCGGTCAGGGCGCCGGCGGCAATTACCAGTATGACTGGCGAAGCGTCCCCGACATGGATGAACTTGGATTCCCCATTGCGGAACTGTCCGATGACGGGTTTTTCATCACGAAGGCGCCGGACTGCGGCGGCGTCATCTGCGAGCAGTCCGTAAAGGAACAGTTCCTCTATGAGGTTCACGACCCGGCCAACTATATTACGCCGGACGTCAATGTGGATATCAGCCAGGCAACGGTGAAAAACGCCGGGCCGAATCGGGTGGAAATCGGGAACATTAAGGGCAAGGAGAGGCCGGACACGCTGAAGCTCTGCATCGGCTATCACGCCGGCTGGAAGGTGGTTACATATTTAAGTTTTGCATGGCCGGACGCCTATGAAAAGGCACAGTACGCGGCAGATATCCTGATGAAGAAGATGAAGCGGAAGGGGCTTAAGGCTGAGGAAATCCACATCAGCTATGTGGGGCTCAATTCCCTGCATCTCGGTGTCGCTGACATGAGCCCGGAGGCCGTGAAAAACCTCAATGAGGTGGTTTTAAGGATCGCCATCCGGACAAAGGAGAAGGCGGAGGCAGCCAAGCTGATCCCGGAGATTTCCCCGCTCCAGCTCAACGGCCCGCCAGGAGCCAGCTTCTTCGGCGGAAGAGCCAAGGTTCAGGAGGTGATCGGCCTCTGGCCGACGCTTGTGCCGCGAGACGCGGTGAAGCTGACATCTCATATTCTGGAGGTGAAATGATGGAAATTTATCTGAAGGAAATTGCACACGGCCGCTCCGGGGACAAGGGGGATACCAGCAACGTCTGCGTATATGCAAGAAAGCCGGAGTATTATGAAATCATTAAGCGGGAAGTGACCGCAGAAAAGGTGCGGGAATATTTTAAGGACATGGTTAAGGGCGAGATCATCCGGTACGAGGTGCCGTCCCTTGGCGGGTTCAATTTTGTGATGAAGCATGCCCTCGGCGGAGGCGCCACCTTGTCGCTGCGGCTGGATTCCCTTGGAAAATCCATGGGCTCCGCGTTCATGAGAATGAAAATCCATGTGGAGGAGGGCGAGCTTTGATGGAAGAGAGACGGGAACACGGCGCCCTGGAAAACCTTCTTGTGCTGGATTTAAGCCGGGTGGTGGCAGGGCCGTTCTGCGGCGCCATCCTCGGCGACCTGGGTGCCAGGGCCATTAAAATCGAGGTTCCGAAGCGGGGAGACGACGCTAGGGCATATGCGCCCCATGTCAACGGGGAGAGCGCCTACTTTGCCAATTTAAACCGGAATAAAGAGGGCATTACCCTGAACCTGAAATCAGAAAAGGGAAAACAGATTTTCCTGGAGCTTGTAAAAAAGGCGGATATCTTAATTGAAAATTACCGGCCCGGCGTCATGGATAAGATGGGCCTGGGATACGAGACATTAAAGCAGGTGAACAGCCGCCTGATTTACGGGGCTATTTCCGGCTTCGGAAGCTACGGGCCGTATTCGGACCGGCCGGGGTACGACATCATATCTCAGGCCATGGGCGGCCTCATGAGCGTCACCGGCCCCAAGGGTGGGCTGCCGACGAGAGCCGGCAATGCCATGGGAGACATTCTGGGCGGCATGAACTTAGCCATCGGGATTCTGGCGGCAGTCAACGCCAGGAACCTGACAGGCGAGGGGCAGCGGGTGGATATTTCCCTGGTGGATTCCGTCGTGGCGTCGCTGGAGAATGCCTTTGAGCGGTACTTTTATTCCGGACAGCTTCCGGAACGGCTCGGGAACGCTTATGCGTCGGTGGCGCCATACGATACCTATGAGGCGAAGGACGGCTATGTGGTGATTGCCTGCGGAAACCAGAAGCTTTACGAAGAGCTCTGCCGGGAAGTCCTCCATATGCCGGACATGATTGACGATGAGAGGTTTTTGACCGTGCCCCTGCGGGTGAAAAACAGCGATGTCCAGAAGCCAAGGATCGAGTCCTGGACGAAGAAATATACGGTGGCGGAGGTCGTTCGGATGGTGTCGGCCCACGGGATTCCGGCATCTCCGATTTATGATCTGAAGCAGATTGTAGAGGACGAGCACATCGCGGGCGCCAGGGAAATGTTTGTAAAGCTCACCCATCCGGTCATCGGCGAGATGACAGTCAACGGCTCGCCAATTAAGATGCTGGGGACGAAGGAAAAAATCAGAAAGCCGGCGCCGCTTTTAGGAGAGGATAATGAGCGGATTATGAAGGAGATGATTGGGATGAGCGATGAGGAGATGGAGGAGCTTCGGAAGGACGGGGTGTTTTAAGGGTATAAAGCCGGGGGCTCCAAAGAGCCCCCGAAAGTATTATATCCGGCCACAAAACCTTAATACGTCTCCAGCGGCGGCAGCACCTCGTCCGGCAGCGGGCAGGTATATCTGCCGCCGTTTCGTTTCCGCACTTCTGCCTTCGCCCGCTCAATCACCTCCGGCTGATCCATGGTGCGGACGCAGGAGAGGGCGATGACCTTGGCGGCCGTCAGGAGGCCCTTGTGGGCGATGGGGCTGCAGGACTGGGCCGTCATCTGCCAGGTGTGGCCCACATTCCCGATGCAGGCCGTGGCGATCTGGAAGTTTAAGGTGGGAGCGGCATAGCCCACGTCGCCGACGTCGGTGGAGCCGGCCGTCTGTTTGAGCTTCGCCGGGTCAAAGGGATGGATTTCGCTGTCAAGGGGCCGCTCTAAAATCTCGGAAAGCCGTTCTTCTCCATAAATCTCGATGATATTGTTCTTAATATTTTCTATGGTCTGTGCGTTGTATGTATTTAGGAACTTCCTTGCGAGCGCATAGTCGTCCTCGTCCCATTTCGGCGCGCCGACTTCCTTCAGACAGGCGTCGCCGATCTCCGCCAGGGCGTTGTTCGGCAGGTATTCGGTGAAGGCCATGGAAAGCTCATATTTCATCTCGGTTTCCGTCATGAGGGCGGCGCCGCGGGCCACGTTCACGACGCGGCGGAACAGGTCTTTCACCTGCGCCACCCAGGGCGAGCGGACTTCATAGCGGATGACGGCATGGTCGGGCACCACGTTCGGAGCCGTGCCGCCGGCGTCGATGTAGGCGTAATGGAGCCTGGCTTCCGGGATCATGTGCTCTCTTAAGTAGTTGCAGCCCACGTTCATGAGCTCGGCAGCATCCAGGGCGCTCCGGCCCAGGTACGGGCAGCCGCCGGCGTGAGCCGTGACGCCGTCAAAAATGAAGTTGGCGCCCATGATGGCGTTGCTGTGGTTGGCCTCGACGGAGTTTTCCGTGGCCGGGTGCCAGGTGTAGACAAAGTCCACATCGTTGAACATGCCGGCTCTTGCCATGAACTGCTTGGCACCGGCGCCTTCTTCCGCCGGGCATCCGAAGTAGATCACGGTGCCGTCCTTTTTGTATGCCTCAAGATATTCCTTTACGGCCAGCGCCGCGGCGAGGGCGCCTGTCCCCAGGCAGGAGTGGCCGCAGCCATGGCCGGGGCCGCCGGGAATCAACGGGGCTTTTTCCGGGAAAGCTGCCGTCTGGCTTAAGGAGGCCAGGGCATCGTATTCGCCTAAAATGCCCATGACCGGCTTTCCTGTCCCATAAGAGAAGGTACCTGTAAAGCAGGTGGGAATTCCGGCGCAGCCCGTCTTTACGGAAAACCCCTCTTCTTCCAGGATGCCGCAAAGAAGCGCTGCCGACTTTGTCTCGTGGTAGGCCAACTCGGCATACTCCCAGATCCGGTCGTTGGCATCGAGAATTTTTTCTGATTTTCGTTCAATGATCTGTTCGAGAAATTGAAGATCTGTCATGGAAAACCGTCCTTTCTGAAAAACGGATGTCCGGCGGCCAGGAACCTGCCGCCCGGAACATCAGCACATCATCACGTTACTGAAACGCTGTCATGAAGACAGTGTACTATATCTTTGGAAAATCCACAATAAAAATTTTGAAGAATTCCGGGTATTTACCTTGGCCGGCTGAAATGGTATGATATCAGAAATGAGGTCAGACAATTCAGAGGTGGCAGTATGACAGAAAAAAAGAGAAAAATTTATGTGGCGGACGATGAAAAGAATATCTGCTTTCTGATCCGGAATTTCCTGGAAAAGGAGAGCTTTGAGGTCTGCTGCTTTTATGACGGGGACTCGGTGCTTTCGGCGTGCGAAAGGGAGATGCCGGATCTCCTGGTACTGGATATCATGATGCCGGGAACCGACGGCCTCGATGTCTGCACGCGGATCCGCCAGGTGAGCAGTGTCCCGATCATCATTGTTTCAGCCAAGGATTCGCCTCTTGACAGGATCAACGGGATTACGCTGGGAAGTGACGACTATATGGTAAAGCCGTTTCTTCCGCTGGAACTGGTGACACGGGTGAAGGCGATTTTCAGGCGCATGGATGCCATGAGGCCGGAAGCGCCAAGGGAACAGGACGCACACGGCGCCGGAGAGCTTAAGCTTCATCCGGGCAGGCGGCTTGCAAAGATCCGGGAAACGGAGATTTCCCTGACGCCGCTGGAGTTTGAGTTCCTGAATTACATGCTGGCACAGCCGGAGTATGCGGCCAGCCGGGACGAGCTTCTTAAGGCACTCTGGAAGGTGGACAGCAGTCAGGTGGATACCCGCGCCGTGGACGATATGGTGAAGCGGCTGAGGCGAAAGTTTAAGGAACAGGAGGACGCAGTTCGGATCGAGACGGTCTGGGGCTACGGATTCCGGCTGTTTGTGGGAGAAGAGTCATGAAGGTCAGTATCCGGATGAAGATTTTCCTGCCGGTGGTGTTTATTTCGATCCTGTTTCCGCTGGCCTTCTGGCTGGTGTTCAGCCAGACCTTATCGGCTCACATGACCTACAATGCGAGGCGGGAGCTGGAGCGGCTGATCCGCCAGGCCGAACGGATTACAAAGGAAGAGCGGGAAGATCTGAAACGGGCGCCGGAAAATCCGGAGGATGCTCTCTACGGCATGCTCATGCGAAAGGAGCCTGGGGGCTCCGGGCTTCTCGCCGTGAATCAGGAGCAGGAGCTGCTTTTTCCGAAAAATCCGGACAGGGAAGCGGATGCCGGGCAGATCTATGAGCTTTTTATCTCGGAGGCGGGAACCTGGGAAGAACGGGAAATTTTTAGGAAAACGGCGGGAGACAGCGCCTATCTTCTTTATTATGTGCCGTTTGAAGAGGCAAACAGTCTGGTTTTTTACAGCAGGATCCATGAGGCCGAAAGCCTGTTATCCCAGGTATCCAGGCTCATGCTCCTTATCATGCTGGCGATGACGGCCATCGAGATCCTGCTGTTCTGGTTTGTGGCCGGCAGCATTTCCGGCCCGGTGCGGCGCCTCTGCGAGGCAGCCAGGGGAATCGGCGACAAGAAATTCCGGCGGGTGGAAAGCCATGCCACGGTGCGGGAGCTCTGTGAGCTGGAGGACGAGATCAACCGCATGCAGGAGAAGCTTTCGCGTGCCGACGAGGCCGAGCGGACATTTTTCCAGAACGCCTCCCATGAGCTTCGGACGCCGCTCATGTCCATCAGCGGCTATGCCCAGGGGATCCAGTGCGGCGTTTTGGAGGATGTGACCCAGGCTGCCGGCGTGATCCTCGAGGAAAGCAGCCGGCTTACCGAGGTGGTGGACGGGATTTTGTCCCTGACGCGGATGGATCAGCTCCGTTATGAGACCGTGCCGGAGGAAGTCTTCCTGGGAGAATTTTTATCAGGGCTCATGCCGAAGTTTGCAGGAATGACGGTGTCGGGGCGGATCCGCCTGGAGCTTGAGGAAAAAGAGGCGTGCACGGCTCTGGCTGACAGGACGCTTCTTGAAAAAGCCGTGGTGAATGTGGTATCCAACTGCATCCGCTATGCGTCGTCCGCCGTGCGGATTTCCTACGGAACCCGGGACGGAAAGGCCTGGCTCTCCGTGTGGGACGACGGGCCTGAAATCGCAGCAGAGGACATGGAACGGATTTTTGACAGGTTTTATAAGGGCCAGGGCGGAAACCACGGCCTCGGGCTTTCCATTGCAAAAACCTCCCTGGAATACATGGGCGGCCGGATTTCGGCCAAAAATACGGGGAATGGCCCGATGTTTGACATTTATCTTCCAACAGACAGGGAAGATGGAAAAACAGCATAAAAAACGCTGGCAATATTGGCCGGAATATGGTTAAATAGTATAGAGAGCGTCCTGGCGCCAGCGCAGGAAAAACGGCGTTCGGACGCGGATGGAAAGAAACTGGAAAGGGGTATTTTTTATGGAAACAATGGACGATTACAAGGAAGAGCTGGAAGCGACCTTTAAGAAGATCCATGTGGGAGACGTTGTCACAGGAACCGTGATCGACGTAACCGAAGATGCTGTCCTTGTGGATTTAAAAACATATGCCGACGGAATCATCCGGAAAGAGGATTTAAGCGAGGATCCGGACTTTAACATGGAAGAAGCCGTCCATCCCGGCGACGAGATTGTGGCAACGGTGATGGCGACCAACGACGGAGAAGGAAACATTGTCCTGTCCAAAAAGGATGCCAATGCCGTCCTTGCGTGGGAGAAGTTAAAAAACCTCATGGAAGAGAGAACCGTCGTGACCGTAAAGATCAGTGAGATCGTAAAGAGCGGCGCCGTCGCGTATTTAGAGGGGATCCGCGGCTTCATCCCGGCCTCCAAGCTGACGGACGGCTACGTGGAAGACCTTTCGGAGTGGGACGGGAAGTCCTTGGAGGTTACGGTCATCACGGCCGATGAGGAGAACCACCGCCTTGTGCTCTCCGGCCGCGAGGTGGCAAGGGAGAAAAAGCAGGAAGAGAAGAAAAAACAGATCGCCAAATGCGAGGTGGGCGCTGTCATGACGGGAACCGTCGATACATTAAAGCCCTACGGCGCGTTTGTGACATTGGAAAACGGCCTGTCCGGACTTCTCCATATTTCCCAGATCAGCACCCAGCGGATCAAACACCCGGGCGTCGTCTTAAAGGAAGGTCAGGAGGTGCGCGTAAAGATCATCTCCACGGCAGACGGGAAAATCAGCCTGAGCATGAAAGCCCTGGCGGAAGAGGACAATGAGCCGGAGGAGGTCTTCGACTATAAGGAAAGCGGCCAGGCGAGCACAGGGCTTGGCGCACTGTTAAAGGGAATCAAATTAAATTAGGCATAAGCCGGCCTGTGCAGAGAGGGGGCGGCAATTATGACGGAAGAGACTGAGTCTTTCGACCAGATTGACCAGTGGAAATCAACCATGTTTTTGTACAATTCGGCGTTGAAATCCATCAACACAAAGATTGAGATTTTGAACAACGAATTTGTCCAGCTTTATAACCACAGCCCGATTGAGCACATTACCTCAAGATTAAAGACGCCGGAAAGTATTGTAAAGAAGCTGAAAAACGACGGATGGGATGTCACCATTGAGAACATGGTGGAACATTTAAACGACATCGCCGGAATCCGCATCATCTGTTCCTTCATGTCGGATATCTACCAGATCGCCGACATGATCGCCAAACAGTCGGACATCACGGTGATCCATGTGAAAGACTACATCCAGCATCCGAAGGCCAATGGCTATAAGAGCTATCACATGGTGGTGACGATCCCGGTGTACTTAATCGACGGGGTCAGGAATGTGAAGGTAGAGATCCAGATCCGCACCATCGCCATGGATTTCTGGGCCAGCCTGGAACATAAAATTGCCTATAAATTCGAGGGAAACGCGCCGGATTATCTGGAGGCGGAGCTAAAGGCCTGCGCCGATGTGGTGGATATGCTGGATGCCAAGATGTTTTCCTTAAATCATGCCATCATGGAGATTGGCGAGCGCCAGAGAAAGGAAGAAGAGCGCAGGATCCAGCTTGAGGAAAACAGGAAGCGCGCCCAGGAATTAGCGGAGCGGGAGCTCCAGTGATGAGCCGGAGGGCTCCTGGCAGACAAAAACTGAGACACGGAGGAAGACATGAGAGCTGTACTGCAAAGAGTAAACCGCGCTGCGGTCTGCGTGGACGGTGAGGAGATCGGGAAGATCGGAAAGGGGTTTCTGATTCTTCTTGGCGTTTCCGACCGGGACGACGAGGCGGTGGCCGACAAGCTGGCAGATAAAATATGCAAGCTGAGGATTTTTGAGGATGAAAACGGGAAGACGAACCTGTCTTTGGCGGACGTGGACGGCGAGCTTCTGGTGGTGAGCCAGTTTACGCTGTACGCAGACTGCAAAAAGGGCAACCGTCCCAGCTTCATCGGAGCCGGAGCGCCGGAGGCTGCAAACCGGCTTTATGAGTATTTTATGGAGCGGTGCAGAACCCATGTAAAAACCGTAGAACACGGGAGCTTCGGCGCCGACATGAAAATTGAGCTTGTCAATGACGGGCCGTTTACACTGATGCTGGACAGCGAAACGCTGTTTGCAAAATGAAACAGTTCCGCCATGCCATTCATCATTTGACGGATTCCATGATATTGGCTGACGAGAGATGGTATTGGCCGTCAAATGATTCATGTCGGGCGTCCGCCCTATATCCACATATGACAAACTCCGCTTTGTGAGCAAGCTCCCACGCGGCATTTTGTCATATGTGCCTGCATGGCGGAACTGTTAGCACAAAATAAGGAGGACAAAAGAATTATGAACGCAAAAGAAATGGAAAAAGAGCTTCTCTGGAAAGCACCCCATATCGGGGAAGAAGCGCCGGAGCAGAGAGAAAAGGCAGCAGAATTCTGCGAGGGCTACAAGGAGTTTTTAAATAAGGGAAAGACAGAGCGGGAATGCGTAAAGGAAGCCGTCCGGATGTTAGAGGCGGCCGGCTATCGGAAATTTGATGAAAAGGAAACTTATAAAGCCGGCGATAAGGTTTACTGGAACAACCGCGGAAAGTCCCTGGCAGCAGCCACCATCGGAACGGCGTCCCTGGAGGACGGCCTTCGGATGAACGGGGCGCATATCGATTCCCCGCGTCTCGACTTAAAGCCGAACCCGCTGTTTGAGAAAGGGGAAATCGCCTACTTAAAGCCGCATTATTACGGCGGAATCCGGAAATACCAGTGGGGAGCCGTACCGCTTGCCATGCACGGCGTCGTTGTGAAGAAGAACGGGGAAGCCGTGGAGATTTCCATCGGCGAGAAAGAGGGCGAGCCGCAGTTCTGCATCACCGACCTGCTTCCCCATCTGGCAGCCGACCAGAACGCAAGGAAATTAAATGAGGGCTTAAAGGGCGAGGAGTTAAACATTGTTATCGGCTCCATCCCGTATCTCGACGAGGAGAAGGAGAAAATCAAAGAGCCGGTGAAGCTCATGGCTATGAAGCTTCTTTACGACCAGTACGGAATCACGGAGAGGGATTTCACAAGGGCAGAGATCGAACTGGTGCCGGCATACAAGGCTGTGGACATCGGTCTGGACAAGAGCCTCGTTGGTTCCTACGGACAGGACGACAGGGTATGCGCGTACACGGCGCTGATGGCAGAAATCGAGAGCAAGAGCCCGGTACACACGACCTTCACGATCTTAGCTGACAAGGAAGAGGTCGGCTCTGTCGGAAATACGGGCCTGAACTCCGACTTCGTCCTTCATATGATCGAGGAGCTCTGCGAGAACCAGGGCGCATCTTCCAGAAAGACCCTGAAAAATTCCATCTGCCTGTCTTCGGACGTGAACGCGGCGTACGATCCCACGTTCCCGGCCGTTTACGAGGAGCGGAACTCCTGCTACATCAATAAGGGCTGTGTCCTGACAAAATACACGGGCGCCAGAGGTAAATCCGGCAGCAGCGACGCCAGCGCGGAAACCATGTCCAAGGTCATTGACATCATGGATGAAAACGGCGTTTACTGGCAGACCGGCGAGCTGGGTGCCGTGGATGTAGGCGGCGGCGGAACCATCGCCATGTTCGTGGCAGCCATGGACGTGGATGTGGTGGATCTGGGAGTGCCGATCCTTTCGATGCATGCGCCGTTTGAGCTCGCTTCCAAGCTGGATGTGTATAATACATACCGGGCGTTTGCGGCGTTTTATAAATAAGGAGCATATGGGAGGGCGCATGCGGGAAACTGAGCATGCGTCCTCTTTTTGAATCGGAAAAGATATAAATTTTCGTGCAAAGCATTGCTTTTTTCGTGCAAATGGCATATACTAAAAGAGCCAGCAGAAAGGGGTTGATGATATGGCTGGAAATACCACAAACATCAGTATCCGCATGGATGCAGATTTGAAAGCACAGGCTGACGCTTTGTTTAGTGAGCTTGGCATGAACCTGTCGACTGCGTTTAATATTTTTGTGCGCCAGTCTCTTCGTGTGGGCGGCATTCCCTTTGAAGTAAAACTGGAACAGCCCAGCAAAGAAACAATAGCAGCAATGCTGGAAGCGGAGAGGATTGCAAAAGATCCGTCTGTGAAGGGCTATGATGACCTTGACGAGCTGTTTGCAGACTTGAAAAAATGAGAAGGACGAAATACACAGTCAAGTACACGACAGGTTTTAAAAAAGATTACAAGCGGGCAATCAAGCGTGGACTGAAAATTGAATTGCTGGAACAGGTTGTAACACTGCTGGCAATGGGTGAAACACTGCCGGAGAAAAACCGTGATCACGATCTGTCTGGTGATTGGGTAGGACACCGGGAATGCCATATTCTTCCGGACTGGCTGCTCATTTACCGTATTGAGGACGATGTTCTGGTGCTGACACTGGCACGTACCGGGACACACAGCGATTTATTTGGAAAATAAAATCTAAACGGCCGCCGTGCAGGAAAATATGTACGGCGGTTTTTCACCTCACCTTTCGTGTTTCTTAATATTATGTAAAATCCCTTCCTTTCCGCCCCGGATTATGATAAAATCGTGAAACGAGGTTTCCCCTCTCAAATTAAGCAGTTAAGGAGAAGAAAACAAAGCATGAGAAAAATCATAAAAGCAGGACTCTGCATGGCCGTTTTGGCTCTTGCCGTGACGGGGTGCCAGAATAAAACGGAAGAAAGCGAGAGCACGGCTGCTGCGGCGACAACGGCGGCAGAAGCCGGGACGAAATCGGAGGAAGAGCTGACCGACGAAAGCAGCATCACCCTCGGAGAGTATAAAGGGCTGTCCCTGACCATGTCAAAGGCCGAGGTGACGGACGAGGAGATCGACGAGCAGATCGGCTACATTGTAAGCCTGTTCCCCAACGAGGAGGAAGTGACAGGACGCCCGGCGCAGGAAGGCGATACGGCCAACATCGACTATGAGGGCACCAAGGACGGCGTTGCCTTTGCAGGCGGAACGGCTCAGGGCATGGATCTGGAGCTTGGAAGCGGCCGGTTCATCGACGGTTTTGAGGACGGCGTCATCGGCATGGAGATCGGCGAGGAAAAGGATTTAAACCTGACCTTCCCGGATCCCTATGAAAACAACCCGGATCTGGCCGGCCAGCCCGTCGTGTTCCACGTAAAGCTCAACAGCCTGAAGGTATTAAGCGACCCGGCCCGCGACGATGCGCTTGCAAAGCGCGCCATGGACGATGAGAACGCCACCATGGAGCTTCTCGAGGCGCAGATCTACGAGAACCTGCTGCTCCAGAAGGAGCGGAGCGCCTTTTATGAGGCGGGAAACCAGGCACTCGTCCAGATCATTGACAATTCGGAGATCACCTGCGACCCGGATGCTGTCGAGGAGATGGTAAACCAGCTGACACAGACCTACACGATCTATGCGTCCCAGTACGGCATGGAGTTAGAGGATTTCTTGAGCCTGTTCCTGGGCATGGATATGGCTGGACTCGAGGAAAATGCAGAAAATCTTGTGAAGCAGCAGATGGTGTTAGACGAGGTGATCCGCCTGGAGAATGTCGAGCCGACCGACGAACAGAAGGAAGAGCTTGCGAAGGCCAACAACTTTGACAGCGTGGACGCGCTGATCCAGACCTACGGCGAGGAATCGGCCAATGACTTGTTTATGATGGAAGCCGCATATCATTTCCTGGTGGACAACGCCAATGTGACGGTGACGGAAGATAACGGCACGGCGGCTGACACGCCGGCAGAAAGTACGGCAGAAGAGACGGAGACGGCGGCAGAATAAGGCGGCCGCCTTCGTCCGGATACGGAGGAGAAGAGTATGAAGCTTCTGGAAGACAGGATTCGGAGAGACGGAAAAGTCCGGGAGGGGAATGTCCTCAAGGTGGACAGCTTTTTGAATCATCAGATGGACATCGGCCTGTTAAATGAGATCGGCAAAGAGTTCCGGCGTCTGTTCCCGGAACCGGAGATCAATAAAATTCTGACGATTGAGGCCTCCGGCATTGGGATTGCCTGCATTGCCGCCCAGTATTTCGGCGTGCCGGTGGTTTTTGCGAAGAAAAACAAGACGAAGAACATTGCCGGCGGCGTCTATACGGCGAAGGTGGAGTCCTTTACCCATGGGCGTACCTACGACATCATGGTTTCCAGGGATTTTCTGGGAAAAGGGGACAAGGTGCTTCTGATCGATGATTTCCTTGCAAACGGAAAGGCCCTGGAAGGCCTCATAAGCCTTTCCGAGGAAGCCGGTGCAGAGGTCATCGGCGCCGGTGTCGTCATCGAAAAGGGCTTCCAGAGCGGCGGCGAAGCCATCCGGAAGCGCGGCATCCATCTGGAATCGCTGGCAATCGTAGACGGCATGGACGAAAAAACAGGAGAGATCACGTTCCGGAACGGGGACGGGAAGAGATAACATGGAAAGAAAAGCATTGTTTTTTGACATAGACGGGACGCTTCTTGGGGAGAAGAGCCGAAAAATCCCGGAAAGCGCCGCAGAGGCCCTAAGAAAAGCAAGAGAAAAAGGCCATCTGGTCTTTATAAATTCCGGGCGGGCCAGGTGCCTGATGCAGGACGTGGAGGAAAGCGGGATCCCCGTGGACGGCTATCTCTGCGGCTGCGGCACGTACATCGAGATCGGCGGGAAAAAAGTCCTTCACAACACGGTTCCGGCCGGCCGCCGCCTGGAAATCCAGAAAGCGATCATAAGTCACAGGCTGGAAGGCGTCTTAGAGGGCATGGAGGCCTGCTGCGCCAGGGAAGGCGTCTCTCCGCTGGAATCCGTGGAGCGGATGAAAAATTCCTTAAGGCGCCGCGGCGTCCTTATCACTGACGACTGGGAAAAGGCGGCGGACTTTGACAAATTCTGTGTGGAAGTAGTAGAAGAAAGCGATATCGACGGCTTCCTCAAATTCCTGGAGCCGGACTTTGCGGCCATTGACCGCGGGCACGGCCTCTACGAATGCGTGCCGGCCGGCTTTAACAAGGCTGCGGCCATGGAATTTATCCTGCGGTATTTTGATATTCCCTGGGAACAGTCCTACGCCTTCGGCGACAGCAGCAACGACCTTGCCATGATCCGCTATGCCTGCAATTCCGTCATCATGGGAAAGCACGATGCAGTCCTTGAGCCATATGCCACGTTTGTGACGAAGACCGTGGAAGAGGACGGCATCGCCTATGCCTTTGAAGCCTTAGCGATTCTGTGACGGCGTCGCGGGCTGCCGGTTTTCTGTGCCTGCGGCGACGGCATCTTCGTAATACCGGATTTTACTGCGGATGGTCTCCTGATAGAGCTGCATCTGCGCCATTTTCTGTTCAAAACGCGCCTGATGGTCTTTCATGATCGCAAGGCGCTTTTTTAATGTCGCATCCCCCTCCATGCAGAGTGCAACGAAATCGCGGATCTCATGGATGGACATCCCCGTATTCTTTAAGCATGTGATGGTCTTTAACCACTGGAAATCACTGTCTTTGAATCTTCTCGTGCCGTCCGGCGCCTTGTCCAAAAACGGCATCAGCCCCTCCTTGTCGTAATAGCGGAGCGTATAAACGGAGAGGCCGGCCTTTTCGGCGGCCTGGGAAACGGTATAAGTCATATGTATCACCTCGCTTTCCATTGTAACCCCTGGAGTACACTCTATGTCAAGAAAATTTGCGCTTGACTTAGACTATACTCGAGGGAGTATGCTGATAAAAAAGAAACCGAAGCAATTTGCCTGTGCCTGGCATGAGCCAGGGGAAAGGGGAAGATTATGGAATACCGGAAACTGCCGCACGGCGGAGAAAAAATCAGTGTCATCGGCCTTGGAATGGGCTCCGTGACGGGCACGGAGGAGGAGATTGTCTGTCTTCTCAATACAGCCATTGAAAATGGGGTCAATTTCTTTGACCTGGCGGCCTCGGAGGAAGCGCCGTACCATGCATACGCAAAGGCCTTCGAGGGACGCCGGGAACAGCTTATCACGCAGATGCATTTCGGCGCAGTCTATGACAATGGGAAATACGGCTGGTCGAGGGATTTAAAGCGGATTAAGGAACAGTTTGAATGGGAGCTTTCCCTGTTCCATACGGACTATACGGATCTCGGCTATATCCACTGCGTCGACGAGCCGGACGACTTAAAGGAAATCATGGAGGGCGGAATCTGGGACTACATGAAAGGCCTGAAAAGCGAGGGGAAAATCCGCCATCTCGGTTTTTCCTCCCACAACCCGGAGATTGCGAGACGCCTTCTTGAGACGGGGCTCATCGACATGTTCATGTTCAGCATCAACCCGGCCTACGACTACCAGAAAGGCAAATACGCCATCGGCGAGGCGAAGGAGCGGGCAGATTTATACCGGGACTGCGAAAAGCTCGGCGTCGGGATTTCCGTCATGAAGCCATTTGCAGGCGGCCAGCTTTTGAATGAAAAGACTTCCCTGTTCCACCGCGCCCTGACGGAGACTCAGTGTATCCAGTATGCACTGGACCGGCCGGCTGTTTTAACGGTGCTGCCGGGAGTTCGGGATGTGAATGATTTAAAGACGGTGCTCCGGTACCTCAAGGCCTCGGAGGCGGAAAAGGACTATTCGGTGATCGCAGAATTTACGCCGCAGAATGCCGACGGGATCTGCGTTTACTGCAACCACTGCCAGCCGTGCCCGAGGGGGCTCAACGTGGGCTTAATCAACAAGTATTACGATCTGGCCCTGGCCGGAGACGAGATGGCAAAGGGACATTACGAAAAGCTGTCCGTAAAGGCCGGTGACTGTGTAAAATGCGGCCACTGCGAGTCCCGCTGCCCCTTCCATGTGAAGCAGGAGGCGCGGATGGAGGAAATCGCCGCCTATTTTGGAAAATAAAAGGCAGAACGCCGCCAGGCCCCTGTTTTGCGGGCCGGCGGCGTTTGGACGCATGTGCCGTCTTATTCCGATACTCTTTCGTTGATTACAAGCGCCATGATCTCAAGGGGTTCCTCGGACGGATTTTCGATGGCATGGCTCTGTCCGACCTCGATGACGCAGACGTCGCCGGGATGGATTTCCGTCCTCGTGCCGTCGTTGTCCACAAAAATGCCGTTTCCCTTTATGACATAATACGGCTCCGTATTCCCCACATGCTGATGAAAGCCTATGGACGCATGGGGCGGCAGAATGACATGGGCGTACATGGTGCCGTGGCCCATGAGCTCGTCCTTGCTTAAAATATGGCGGAGTTCAACGGTTCCCTCGCCGCCTCGGAGCCCCTGAACAAACACTGATTCTGTTTTTCTTACCATGGAATGACCTCCTTCGATTGATCCTGTCTCCAGAATAGCATAAATCCCGAAAAAAGTAAAATTCCTTTGCTTTACAGGCAAACGCGAATCGTGTCGAAACTTGCGGCCGATTTTGCTTTCCATTTGGCAGAAAATGTATTATAAAGGTAGTGATACTGCTAGGTATCCGAATGGTGTATGCAAAGGGGGCAGAATGATGAGCGTTGAGGAACGCATTGCTGCTTTGGAACAGGAAAATATCAGGCTGAAAGAAGACAATGAAAAGCTTATGAGCATAATCGCCCAGATGAAAGTGACATTGAACCGCCTGGTAAAACATTATATTTCTGAAGGCAGTCTATAAACATGTCCCGCGGTTAAAAAAAAATGGCCTCTGCGGGGTACGCAGAAGCCATTCCCTTTTTTTGCAAATCAGGTGTGCTCTTTACTGTAAGATCCCATTCGTATCAACAACCCAGATGGTGCCGTTGGCATCCTTGAAATCCTTAAAGCCGCGTCCGAGCTCCGGCTTCACGGAAGAAGTGGAGGAGGAAGATGCCTTCTGGACAGAACCGGTGGTGTTCACCAGATATCTGCTGCCCTCGAACTCAACGGGAGCGTAGCGCACATCAGAACTTGCCTCCTGACGTTTTCCGTTGATATAGAGCGTGTTGTCTCTCAGACCGTGGTAGCCCTGGCCCTTCTGCTCGCCGTCGGTATAGAAGTACCAGCTCTCTGTCTCACCTGTCTCTTCGTTGTAAATATTCTGTTTGCCGGTCTTCATGACGCCGTTCTCGTCAAAGTAGAAGTTGGCCGTCTTTCCGTCACCGATATTCACAGACTGCTTTCCTGTCTGCATCTCACCGCGCTCGTTGAACGCATATTTTTTTGCGTCCACCGTAAAGAGCTGGTTCCCAGCCGTCTCGGAGAAATAGGAACGTCCATCTTTAAAATAGAAGGTGTAGGTCTCATCCATGTCGTGAATGCCTTCGACGCCCTCGATGGTGCGCCATCCTTCCGCGCGCTTTCCGTCACCTTCTTCACCGTAATACTGGTAGGCGCCGACAGACGGTGCTTTCGTTTCTGCCGCATTGGAAGCCGTCTCAGAGCCGGTTCCTGCCTCTTCCTTATCAATCAGGATCCAGCCGGTCTGCATCCTGCCGTTTACGAAGGTGTAGTATGCGCCATTGATTTTTTTATCCACATGGTTTTCTACCATTTTTCCGTCAGACTCAAAATAGTACCAGGAATCGGAAGCGCCCGGAACAGCAGCGCCGTCGTCTAACTTCAGCCAGCCGGTCTTCATGGCGCCGTCGTCACCGAAATAGTAGGTGGAACTGCCGACCGCCGTTTTTCCTGTCTGCATCTGGCCGGCATCGTTGAAGTAATACCATTTGCTGTCCAGCTTCAGCCACTTGGAGGCAGCCGCCTTGCCGTCCTTTTCAAAGTAGTACCAGAAGGAAGCAGGGGTCTCCGGGGAGTCAATGTCCTCCTCATTGCGAAGCTCGATCCAGGTGTTTTTCACCATCTTTCCGTCGCTTCCCACATAGAAGTCCTCGACCTTCTGATTGATCGTAATCTGTCCGTCTTCATCTAAAAAGTACCAGTCATCCCCGTTCTTTCTCCAGGAATCTGTCGTAAGATATCCGTCTTCATCGTAATAGACCATGGCGCCGTCTTCCTCGGTCCAGCCGGACTGGGCGGCGTAGGCGGCTCCATACGGAAGCATGCTCATAAATGCAGCAGCAGACATAACAGCAAAGAAACGTGTCTGTTTTTTCATGTTTTGATTCTCTCCTTTTTCGTGAGCGCATTTTTCTGCGCGATCTGTTGTTGCCTTACGGTGCGATTATAACAGCACCGGCAGAAGAAAATCCAGTGCAGGTTGCTGGCAGAACTGGCAGCCGGTGACAGGGACGGGAGACCCGTTGGAAGGGCGGGAAAATACCGCTTCCTTCTCCCCGCCTGCACAGATTTACTGGACTGCCTGTCTGTTATGTGGTAGAATATCCGAAGAACGTATTCTGCCGGCAGGGGCCGCTTTTTCGAGACAAGCGGAGGCGGAATGCGCGTTTGTATATGGAGAAAATGCCTGAAACAGGACGAACCGGGCCGGGACGCGGCCGAGAGAAGGAAAGGAGAAATTTCAAATGAGAATGAAGGTGTCCGACTACATTGCAAAAAAACTGACGGAATCCGGGATTACCGACGTATTCATGGTAACGGGCGGCGGCGCCATGCATCTGGACGACGGCCTTGGGCATGAGCCGGGGCTTCACTGCATCTTCAATCACCACGAGCAGGCCTGCGCCATTGCGGCAGAGTGCTATGCGCGAATTCACAATAAAATTGCGGCTGTCTGTGTCACCACCGGCCCCGGCGGAACCAACGCCATCACCGGCGTCGTGGGGGGCTGGCTGGATTCGATCCCGATGTTAATCCTTTCCGGCCAGGTGCGCTACGATACGACGGCCAGGAGCACGGGCCTCGGGATCCGCGCCATGGGCGACCAGGAATTTGATATCGTAAAAGCCGTGGACTGCATGACAAAATATTCGGAGATGGTTTTAGACCCCATGCGGATCCGCTTCTGTCTGGAAAAGGCACTGTATCTTGCCCAGTCCGGCCGTCCCGGCCCCTGCTGGCTTGACATCCCGTTAAACGTCCAGGGCGCCTATATCGAGACGGACGAGCTTCTCGGCTTTGACAAAGACGACTACGAAAACGGCGGTACCGGCTGGAGCGCCCATGGAACGGGCTGTGCCGGCTGTACCTTATGCATGATGAATAAAATTTCCGGCCGTCCCGTGATGATTCCCGAGGACGTGGCCGGCCAGGGTGAAAAGCGCCAGGTGCTTCCGAAGCCGGTGACGGTGGAGACGGCGCGGACAATTTTAAAGAAGGTACGGGAGGCAAAGCGGCCGGTTATCAACGCCGGAAACGGCATCCGCATCGGAAAAGCCTATGACGTGTTTGCAAGAGTTGTGGAAAAACTCGGAATCCCGGTGGTAACGGGCTGGAACAGCTTAGACTGCATGTACGACGAGCATCCTCTTTACGTGGGCCGTGCCGGGCACATGGGCGACCGTCCCGGAAACTTTGCCGTCCAGAACAGCGACCTGCTCCTTTCCCTCGGAAGCCGCCTTTCCATCCGCCAGGTGGGCTACAATTACCCGACCTGGGCCAGGGAGGCGTATGTGATCTACAATGATATCGACGAAGAAGAATTAAAGAAGCCGACGGTCCATGTGGACATGCCGGTTCATGCGGATGTAAAAGATCTTCTGGAAAAGCTGGAGCTTGTGCTTGACGAAGAGGAATTCATGCCGGAGGGCGGCCCGAAGGACAAAAAGGCCGTGGACTGGTGGGTGAAACGCTGCCAGGAATGGAAGGAAAAATATCCGGTCGTCCTGCCGAAGCACTACGCGGCCGGGGACGATGCGCCGGCCAACATCTACGCGGCCATCAAGGAAATCAGCCGCCGCGCCGAGGAAGGCCAGATTACGGTTGTCGGAAACGGCTCCCCCTGTGTGGTGGGCGGCCATGCCTATGAGATGAAGAAAGGCCAGCGGTTCATCAGCAATTCGGCCATCGCCTCCATGGGCTACGACCTGCCGGCGGCCATCGGCGCCTGCGTGGCAGACCATACCCAGGACATCATCCTTGTGACCGGCGACGGCAGCATCCAGATGAACATCCAGGAGCTTCAGACCATTATCCATCACAAGATGCCGATTAAGATTTTCCTTATCAACAACGGCGGCTACCATTCCATCCGCCAGACCCAGAAGGCCCATTTCCATGAGCCCCTTGTGGGCGTCGGCGTGGACAGCGGCGATTTGAGCTTCCCCGATATGGAAAAGCTCTCCTGGGCATACGGCTATCCTTATGTGGCCGCGCACCATAACAGCGAGCTTGGTGCGGCCGTGGAAAAGACCTTAAAGACGGAAGGGCCGGTGATCTGTGAGATTTTCGTGGATACCGAGCAGAAATTCGAGCCCAAGGCCGAGGCGAAGATGATGCCGGACGGAACCATGGTTTCCGTGCCCCTTGAAGATCTGGCGCCGTTCCTTTCCGATGAGGAAATGGATGAAAACATGATTATCCCGCGGGTGAGGGAGAATAAATGAGAATCATCATGACAGGGGCGACCAGCTTTGTGGGCGCCGCGGCGGCCGGGCGGCTTCTGGAGGACGGGCATACCGTCATCGCTGCTGTCCGCCCGTCTTCCGGGAAAATACATCTTCTGACAGGGAAACATGAGCAGGCGCTTAAGGAAAAACGCCTGCTCATCATAGAAAATGACCTGGAAACACCGGAAGGACTTTTAAAGCAGGTTTCCAGAGAAGACGGAACCGTGTTCTGCCATTTCGGCTGGGGCGGTTCGGGAAGCGGTGCCAGGGAGGAAAAAGCGCTTCAGGAGAAAAACCTTGCGGCGTCCCTAAAAACTGCCGAGGCGGCCGCAGAGCTTGGCTGCACGCGGTTTTTCTTTTCCGGCTCCCAGGCGGAGTACGGGATGCACAAAGAACTCATGGGGGAAGAGACAGCCTGTCGTCCACGTTCCTTTTACGGTGAGGCCAAGCTTGCCATGAGGGAGCGCGGAGAGGAACTCTGCAAAAAGCTTGGGATGCAGTATGTCCACGGCCGGATTTTCAGCGTCTACGGGCCGGGAGACCATCCCTGGACGTTAGTGGAAAGCTGTCTGCGGGCGTTTACGGCGGGGGAAGAGCTTTCCATGGGCAAATGCCTTCAGATGTGGAACTTCCTCTATATTGATGATCTGGCAAAAGCCGCGGCAGGGCTCTGCGAGGCGGAAGCGCCGGCTTTTAACGAGATAAAAAATCCGGTTTTCAATCTTGCGGGGAGCGAGACGAGGCCCCTGCGGGAATTCGTGGAAGAAATCCATGCGGCCTGCGGAAAAAGAGGGACGCCGCGCTTCGGGGTGCGGCCGGAAAATGCCGAGGGGCCTGTGAATCTGATCCCCGATATCCGGAAGCTCTGCGGTTTTCTTAAGTGGGAGCCGGAAGTTCCCTTTTCAGAAGGGATCCGGCGGATGCTTTCTGACCGGACGGCCTGAAAAGATGCTGATCCTGCCGTGGTTCCTGCGCGGCCTGCCGCAGGCTCCGCCAGGCATGAAAGTCAGATGGCTTCGCGCTTTGCGCTCTCGCCATCTGCCGGAGCATTCGCAATCCGGCCTATCGGCCTGCTTGCTCATACTCCTTAGCCCGTCCAATGTTGATGCGTCTGCGCGTGCAGGCACGCTCATCCACATCGCCGCTGTCCGGGACTTTCATAGTAAAAAACAGGGAAGAATGTTGACAAACAGCAGATTCCGGATACAATGGTAAAAGCGAAGAAAAAAGGAAGAAGACTATCATACGATGAAGAAAATCAGTATTTTGATCCCGTGCTACAACGAAGAAGAAAATGTGGTTCCCATCAGCGAGGCGGTTATTGACATCATAACAAGGGAGCTCCCGGAATATGATTACGAGCTCTTATTTATCGACAACGATTCCAGTGACAATACAAGGCCGCTTCTTCGGAGCCTGTGTGCGGGAAACCCGAAGATCAAGGCGATTTTCAACGCCAGGAACTTCGGCCAGTTCAATTCGCCTTACTACGGGATTTTGCAGGTGACAGGCGACTGCGTGATTTCCATGGTGGCCGATTTCCAGGATCCTGTGGAGCTGATCCCGAAATATGTCCATGAATGGGAAAACGGCTATAAAATCGTCATCGGCATCAAGACCAGCAGCCGGGAAAACCCGGTGATGTACTGGTTAAGAAGCTGTTATTATAAGTTAATCCGAAAGCTCTCCGACGTGGAACAGATCGAGCATTTCACGGGCTCCGGCCTCTACGACAGGCAGTTTATCGAGGTTTTGAGGAACCTGGATGACCCGACGCCGTTCCTTCGCGGCATTGTGGCGGAGCTGGGCTTTAAGAGGAAGGAAATCCCCTACGAACAGCCGAAGCGCCGGGCCGGGAAGACCCACAACAATTTCTTCCGCCTTTACGACGCGGCCATGTTGAGCTTCACGTCCTACACAAAAGCGGGGCTAAGGCTTGCGACATTTTTCGGCGCCTTCTGTTCCGGCGTAAGCTTCTTCGTGGGATTCATCTACCTTGTGATGAAGCTTTTATACTGGGACAGGTTCCCGGCCGGCATGGCGCCGGTGCTCATCGGCATGTGCTTTTTGGGGTCTGTCCAGATCTTTTTTATCGGTCTTTTAGGTGAATATATCATGAGCATCAATACCCGCGTCATGCACCGTCCCCTTGTCATCGAGGAGGAGAGGATCAATTTTGACGCAGGCGAGACAGAGGAGAAAGCATGAGATACAGTGTGGACGTGGTGCGGATCCGGGAAAATTCCATCCAGCTAAACGGATGGGCCATCGGAAAGACGCCGGATTCCGCGATATCCTTCGATGTGGAGGACGGGAACCATAAAAGCATCATTCATAAATACGTGTCCACCAGGCGGGACGACGTGAGCCAGATCTATTTCAAGAAGACAGTGGACAAAGATCTGGGCTTTGATATCCAGTTCGCCTACGAGAGAGGAAAGGACTATTATCTGGTAATCCGCGGTGACGGCAGGAAAATCCGGGTAAAATATAATGAAGAGCTGATTGCGAAGCGTTCCAGCGTGGCCCATAAGAGAAGACAGAAAATCAAAGACCTGATGAACATGGAGACGGTTCGGGTGGCCTATGATTTCTGGAAGGAAAATGGCCTGAAGGCCTTATTTTTAAAGTCCAAGCACAAGCTCCAGGGCATCGACAACGACTACGACTACGGCGAGTGGTGGGAGCTTACAAAGCCAACAAGCGAGGAACTTGAGGCACAGAAAGCCGAAACATTCCCGTACATGCCGAAGTTTTCCATCGTGATCCCGGTGTTTAAGACGCCGGAAAAATATTTAAAGGAAATGCTGGATTCCGTGCGGGCACAGACCTACGGAAACTGGGAGCTCTGCATCGCCGACGGAAGCCCGGCCGGACAGAGCGTCGAGCGCATTTTAAAAAAATACGCGAAAGAAGACCCGCGGATCCATTATAAAATCCTCGGGGAAAACCTGGGGATTTCCGGGAACACCAACGCAGCCCTGGAGGCGGCGGACGGCGATTTCATCGTCCTTGCCGACCACGATGATAGAATGACGGAAAACGCCCTCTATGAGTGTGCAAAGGCCATCAACGAAAATCCCGGCTGCGACGTCCTCTACTCCGACGAGGACAAGCTGGACATGGACGGCGGCGCCCTTTTTGACCCGCATTTTAAGCCGGATTTCAACCAGGATCTCCTTTGCAGCGTCAATTACATCTGCCATTTGTTTGTGGTGAAGCGAAAGCTTCTTGAAAAGACCGGAGGCTTCCGCCATGAGTTCGACGGCGCACAGGACTACGATTTTATTTTCCGCTGCACCGAGGCGGCAGAGAACATCGTCCATATCCCGAAGGTTCTGTACCACTGGCGCTGCCATCAGGACTCCACGGCCAGCAATCCGGAGAGCAAGCTGTACGCCTTCGAGGCCGGTTCCCGCGCCATCATGGCTCACTATGAGCGTGTGGGGATCCGGGCAGAAAAGGTGGAAAAGGGCATCGACTACGGCATCTACCACACAAAGTTCCTCCTGGACGGCGAACCGCTTGTCTCGGTGATTATCCCAAATAAAGACCATCGCCAGGATCTCGACAACTGTATCCGGCCGATGCTTATGAAGGGAACCTATAAAAATCTGGAATTCGTGGTGGTGGAGAACAACAGCACGGATCCGGAGACGTTCCGTTATTACGAAGAAATCCAGAAGGAATTCCCGAACGTTCATGTGGTGCGCTGGGAGCGGGAGTTTAACTATTCCGCCATCAACAATTTCGGTGTAAGCCATGCAAACGGGGAGTATCTTCTGTTCATGAACAACGATATCGAGCAGATTGCGGAGAATTTCGTCGAGGAAATGCTCGGCTTCTGCCAGAGGGACGACGTGGGGATCGTCGGCGCAAGGCTGCTTTATGAGGACGACACGATCCAGCATGCCGGCGTCGTCGTCGGCTTCGGCGGCATTGCCGGCCACACCTTCATCGGCCTGCACAAAGCCGAAAGCAGCTATTTCCACCGGGCCATGTGCGCCCAGGATTACAGCGCCGTGACGGCGGCCTGCATGATGAGCAAAAAGTCTGTGTTCCAGGCGGCAGGCGGCTTCTCCGAGGAGTTAGCCGTGGCCTTCAACGACATCGACTACTGCATGAAGGTGCGCGCCCTTGGGAAGCTTGTCGTCTATGCGCCCTATGCGGTGCTCCATCACTATGAGTCAAAATCGAGAGGGCTCGAGGACACGCCGGAGAAGGTGGCAAGATTCAACCGGGAGATCGCCATATTTGCAAAGAAGTGGCCGGAAATCCTGGAAAAAGGCGACCCATACTACAACCCGAACCTGACCTTAAGAAAGTCCAACTTTGCGCTCCGCGACCTGAAAAAGGAGAAAATCGGGGAGCCGTATAAGCTGGAGGTGCCTCTCGATTAGAAACGGAAGGGATAAGATGCAGATCAGAACGACAGTAATCATTCCAAATTACAACGGGCTTCATTTCATGGAGGACTGCCTGGCGTCCTTAAAAGAGCAGTCTGTCCGGGATTTTAAAATCCTCGTGGTGGACAACGGCTCCACCGACGGCAGCGCCGAATGGCTGAAAGAGCAGGGGATCCCGACGATTTTCCTTTCGGAAAACACCGGCTTTTCCGGCGCCGTAAACACGGGGATCCGGGCGGCCGACACGCCGTATGTGCTGCTTTTAAACAACGATACGACGGTGGACTTCCGCTTCGTGGAGATGCTTGAAAAGACCATCAGCCGCTCCGATAAGATTTTCTCCGTGAGCAGCCGTGTCCTTCAGATGCATGAGCCGGAGCTTCTCGACGATGCCGGCGACATGTACAGTCTTCTCGGCTGGGCTTACCAGAGAGGCGTCGGGCGGCCGGCGAAAAAATACGGCGGCTACCGGAAGGTTTTTTCGGCCTGTGCATGTGCGGCCATTTACAGACGTTCCGTATTTGGTACCATCGGCTATTTTGATGAAATGCACTTTGCCTATCTGGAGGACATCGACGTGGGCTGGCGGGCCAAGCGGTACGGCTATGACAATATCTACTGCCCCGAGGCCATTGTGTACCATGTGGGGAGCGGCACCAGCGGCTCCAAATACAATGCCTTCAAGGTAAAGCTTGCTGCCAGGAACAGCGTCTATCTGAATTATAAAAACATGCCCCTTTTCCAGCTTCTCATCAATTTCCCGTTCCTCGCGGCAGGAACCCTGGTAAAATACGGCTTTTTTAAGAAGCTGGGCTTCCATAAAGAATATGCGGCCGGGCTTAAGGAGGGCTTTTTAACCGTGGCTTCCTGCAAAAAGGTGCCGCGGCTTCGCGGGAGCTTCCGGGCCTGCGTGGGGATCCAGTTGGAGCTTGTCTGGGGAACCTTCGTCTATGTCTATGAATTTCTCCGGCGGCAGATCGCAAAGAAGGCTGTCCGGCAGAAAAAGAACAGAGAATCTTAAGAAAACTTTTATTTCAATATCCGGCAGTTTCATGTATAATAAGACAGAAAATCGTGGAGAATCCCCTTTTTCACCGCCAAAACCGGCAGCGGGGATGACGAAACAAGCAGGTGAGATCTATGATTAAAGATAATCAGGCCAGCCTGAACCGGCTTCATGTCGTGCTGGATGCCCTGGTGACTGCGGTCTCCTATGTTCTGGCGTGGTATATCGTAATCGGCAGCGGATGGGCGGCCCAGCTTGGAAAGGGAACGCTTCCGCCGGCATTTTATTTCGGGACGCTGGCCGTGGTGCTTCCGTCCTATCTGCTTCTTTATTCCTGCTTTAACCTGTACGCACCGAAGCGGGTGCTCGGGCGCAGGAATGAATTTGGAAGAATTTTTAGGGCAAATACGATTGGGCTTCTGATTTTTGGTCTGGTGTTGTTCCTTGGAAGAAAGGAACCGCACCTTTTCAATTTCTCTCAGAGGCTTGTCGTTTACTTTTATATTATCAACACCGTCCTGATGACGGCGGAGCGGAACGCAATCCGCATCACGATCCGTTCCATGCGCTCCCGCGGCTATAACCAGAAGCACATCGTGTTAGTGGGATACAGCAGCGCCGCTGAGGGCTTTATCGACCGGGTGCGCCAGAATCCCGAATGGGGCTACCAGATCCGCGGCATCCTGGATGACAGGATGGAGCGAGGAAGCGAGTACGGCGGCATTAAGGTCATCGGCTGCATCGACGATCTGGACTACATCCTGGAACAGAACAGTACCCTGGATGAGATCGCCATTACGCTGAGCCTTGGCGACTATGAAAAGCTGCGGCATATTGTGGCCATGTGCGAAAAATCCGGCGTCCATACGAAATTTATTCCGGATTATGGGAATATTATTCCTACGGTACCGTATATGGAAGACCTTCAGGGGCTTCCGATTATCCACATCCGCCATGTGCCCTTAAACAACATGATGAACGCGGCCGTAAAGCGCGCCGTGGATATTGTGGGCGCACTGGTTGGGATTGTGCTGTTTTCGCCGGTCATGGCCGTGGTTGCCATACTGATTAAGCTTACCTCCCCCGGGCCTGTGATTTTCTGTCAGGAGCGGGTGGGGCTTCACAACAGACCGTTTAAAATGTATAAGTTCCGTTCCATGACGGTGCAGGATCCGGGCAAGGAAAAAAGCCGCTGGACGACGCCGGGAGACTCCCGCGTTACGTCCGTCGGGAAATTTATCCGGAAAACCAGCATCGACGAGACGCCCCAGTTTTTCAATATCCTGAAAGGCGATATGAGCCTGGTGGGGCCGAGGCCGGAACGTCCGTTTTTCGTTGAGAAATTCAAGGAAGAGATTCCAAGGTATATGATAAAGCACCAGGTTCGTCCCGGCCTTACGGGCTGGGCGCAGGTCAACGGCTACCGCGGCGATACGTCCATCATCAAGCGGATCGAGCATGACCTCTACTATATCGAAAACTGGAGCCTGGGGCTGGATTTCAAAATCATGTTTCTGACAATCTTTAAAGGATTTATCAATAAAAATGCGTATTAGGCGAGGATATCAAGTATGAATTATGAAGACGAGTTAGAGCGGGTGAGAGCCCAGAGAAGCAGAAGGCGTCAGAGCCGGGCGGCCGTCGCCAGGACAGCCGATGCGGGTCAGGCCCAAAGGCTTGGCTTTTCAGGCGGTACAGAGACCGCCGGCCGTTCCCGGTCGAGAAAGAATTCTGCGGCAAGGAGTCAGGAGACGGAAGGCCAGGAGATTTGGACGTCCACGGCGGATCCCGGGAGCCGCGCCGGCAGAAGCCAGGCGTCCGGCGGCGGGATATCCGGCGGAAACGGCGGTTCCGGCTACGGCGGAAGCCATGTTTCTGGGTACCGGGGGCCGAGAAAACGGAAAAAACCGGACAACAAAAAGAAGAAAATCATTATCCGTGTTGTGATAGCCGTTGTTTTGATCCTGGCGGCTGCCGTGTTCGGAGCCTGGTACTATGTCCATTCTCTTTTTGCCGGGGCCAACGACAATGAAATCGATCCAAACAAGGTAGAGGGCAGTATCAACTTAAACCAGGAAGTCCGTGAGGAGATCGAAAAGGGCTACTGGACGTTTGCCGTGTTCGGCGTGGACTCCAGGGACGGTTCCACGGGTTCCGGAAACCAGGCTGACGTTATCATGATTGTCAACGTGAACAGGGAGACGGGAGAAATCAAGCTGGTTTCTGTGTTCCGTGACACGTACCTGAATATCTCTGAGAAGAACAGCTACAATAAGATCAACGCGGCCTATGCCCAGGGCGGGCCGGAGCAGGCCATGATGGCCTTAAACAAGAACCTGGATTTAAGCATTACCCAGTACGCGACCTTCAACTGGACGGCCGTGGCGACGGGAATCAACATCCTGGGCGGCATTGACATCGACATCAGCAAGTCCGAGTTTTACTACATCAATGCCTTTATTACGGAGACGGTAAAGGGAACCGGCATCGGTTCCGTTCAGCTAAAGAGCGCCGGCTTAAACCACTTGGACGGCGTGCAGGCTGTGGCTTACGGACGTCTGCGTCTGATGGATACGGACTATGCCCGTACCGAGCGCCAGAGGCTTGTCATTGCAAAGGCCTTTGAGAAGGCAAAGCAGGCTGATATTGCGACACTGAACAGCCTGGTAGGCAATATGTTTGCCCTCTGTGCGACGAACATCAATGAAATAGATATCCTGAAGATGGTAGGCAACGTGAATAAATACCATCTCGGCGAGACAATGGGCTTCCCGGCAGCGCGCGGGGAGCAGAAGATTAAAATTGGAAAGTACAATCAGGACTGCGTCATTCCGCAGACGCTTGAGAGCAATGTAAAGAGCCTTCATGAATTCCTTTACGGAGCAGAGGACTATACGCCGAGCAGTACCGTGCTTTCCATCAGCAGCAAGCTTTCGGAGATTACCGGCCTTTATAAGGAAGGACAGGAGATCGGCCATGTGCCGACAGACAAGGGATATATCCCGAAGAGTACGACGGCTGCGGCTCCGGCTACAACGGCCGCAGAGACCGAGTCAGAGACAGAGCTTGAACAGAGCTCTGAGGGCGAGTCTTCCTCCGGCGAGTCCACAGGGGAAACCACGGAGAGCGGCGGAATTCTTCTGGGGCCGGGAGAGACGCTTCCGTCGACAGTACAGACAGACGAAAACGGAGAAATCATTGTGCCGTCAAGCCCGTATCCGGGAAGTTCGCCCGCGTATGAGCCGTCTTCGTCAGGCCAGTACAGGCCGAGCAGCCCGGCTGACATGGCGACTATGCACACGACCGAGGGCTACGGGCCAGGCTCTGACCCGACGACAGCCGCTGTGCCGGAAGCCACAACCGCCCCGTCCGGCGTGACGTCGCCGACATCGGGCTCTTCCAGCTCTGTGATTATTTCACCGACGACTGCGGCGTCTCCGACGACGTCCGCATCCCCGGCAGGACAGACGTCCCCAGCTGCGCCGACGAGTTCAGCGTCCCCGACAGCGCCCACAAGCCCGACCGCGTCCTCGCCCCAGGAGATTGTCCAGGGCAGCGGCGGCCCGGCTTCAACCGCGACCAGCGGGGCAGCCGAGGTGCCTGGAGCAGGAGCATAAAAAGTGAATCGAAAAGAAAGAGAAACCTGAATGGAGCCGGATCGTGAGAGATCCGGCTTTATTCAGGTTTTTTCTGTCCCTCCCGGAACGGATGAATGAAAAGGGAAGATCGGCAATAGGATGGTTATAGCAGAGTTTCAGAGAGGGGGATCTTATGTCAGACGATATCAGAATGCCAGGCAGGAGGAAATGCGCCGTGAGAGCCATGGAAGGCCCAACAGCCGCCATCACAGCCGGAGCCTGCGGATTTCGCATGGAAAGCGATGTCCTGGAGGCGACAGCAGGAAAGGGGGAAATGATATGGCAGATGCGTTTACACTGACCGATTTTTTGATTGATATCAGCAAGGTAAGTTTCCTGTGCATGCTGGCATTCCTGATCCGGCCGCATTTGAAATTTGCCCACAAATTTTATTTTAACATCGGGTTAATTGCCGGAGTAATCGGCCTGCTCCTCGGTGAACAGGTTCTGGGCCGGTTTTCGCCGGTCTGTCTCACCTTTTCAAGCGGCTTTTCCCAGTGGTCGAATTTCCTTCTGGTTATTATTTTTGCCAGCACTTTTCTGGGATCCGCCGGCGCCGGAAACTTTGGACGTGACATTTTATGCACGACATGTCTGACCGGCTCCATTTTCATGATGCAGGTCATTGTCGGTATCCTGATTGCCGTTGGACTGTCGTTCTTCATGAAAGATCTTCCCATTGCCGTCGGACTTCTTCCCGTATCCGGTTTTTATGGCGGACAGTCATCGGCAGCGATCATGGGAGGCGTATTTGCGACGGAAGGCTGGGAGGACGCCCTGGCTATCGGCATCGTCTACGCCACCATCGGCATGTATGTGGCTCTGGTCTGCGGCATGTGGTTTGTAAACTGGGGAATCCGGAAGGGGTATTCCATCCGGAAGGCACACAATGAAAATGACCGGATACAGAGTGAAATCACAGGTCTTTTGGCACCGGAAGAAAGAAAACCCATTGCCAGAGCCATCACCAATTCCGGCGTCATGAGCCCTCTGGCCTTTCAGATCATGATTATCGGCCTTGTGATCGGAATTTCCAATATTTTCCGGGAGGCCATGATTGCTGTTTTCCCATTCTGGGAAAGAATCCCGCTCCATACCAACTGTCTCGTGCTCGGTGCGGTCATTGGGATTGGCCTTGGGAAGACAAAGTATAACCAGTATGTTGACCGCGGAACCATTCGTATGATTTCAGGCCTTTGCCGGGAATTTGTCGTTGTGCAGGCTGTCGCCACCCTGCGGCTCAGTGTTTTTGCCGATTTCTTCGTGCCGATCCTGATTTCCTCGGTCGTAATCTGTGCCCTGACGGCGTTCATGGCAATCTTCCTTTCAAAAAGATGGTACACCGAGAACTGGTTCGAGTTTGCATCCGGCATTTTCGGACAGTGCACCGGCTCTCTGACAACTGGTCTCGTCCTCATCAACATTATGGATCCGGAAGGCGATACACTGGCAGCGGAAGGCGTCTCCGGCTCCAGTACCATCGGCTCCTTCTGGCAGCAGCCGTATAATACCATCGGCGCCATCGCCATGATGTCGGCTCCCTTTGCCGTCCTTGGAGTTACTGGTGTAATCTTTGTTGTCCTGCTGGCAGCCGGCTTCCTGATTTTTGGGCGGCACGCGGCGAAGCAGAGGGCTTTATAGAAGGGGAAGAAGCAAAAGTGCCGGAAGTGCAGAAGTGCGAGGGCCGCAGAATACAAAAAGGGGCTGCCAAATTCATGGCAGCCTCTCTTTTCCCATCCATCAATCTTCCGTATAACGGTCATACCCTGTATAGGTCACGCGTCCCTCGGAGTCAGTGCAGTAGTAGACGCCGTCGGAGTCGGTCACGTTTTTCTTTTTCTTGGCCAGAAGCCCGCTGGTATTCACCAGGTACTCTGTCCCGTCATGGACGACGATTTCGTACTTGGTGCCGGATTCGGCCCTGAGCCGGCGGCCGTTGTCGTAGATGTAGTTGCCGTCTACGCCGTCGATGCCGCGTCCCTTATCGCTTCCCGACGATTTGAAGGCGTAGGTGTATGTATTGCCGTCCAGGTCAATGGTGGCGTTTCCGGTCTTGACGCGTCCGTTGTTTTCGTCCATGTAATAGACGCCCCAATCGTCCTCGTCGTCGCCGGGAAGGTCGTCCTCGGACTCGATGTCGTCGTATGCGAGAATCTCCTTGTTTTCCACCCTCATTTTCTTAAGGCCGGTCATCAGCTCGCCGTACTCGTTGAAGGCATAGACATCACCGCTGATGGTCTTTATCTGGCTGACAGCCAGATCCCCGTCGCTTGCCGCATAGAACCAATAGCTGGTGCCGTCAGAATAGCCTTCGGAGTCCATGTCCTCGTCGGGAACGGCCTCGAACCAGCCTGTCCGCAGGGAGCAGTCTTCCTCGTCGCCGTAGTAATGCCAGTGCTCGTCGCCGTCCTCCTGAACCCATCCGGTCTGGGCAGCGCCGTGCTCGTTAAAGTAATATTTCTTCCCGTTGATGGTTTCCTGGTCGCTCGTTTTCTTCTTTCCGGCTGCGGAGAAGTAGAACCAGTAGGACGGTTCAATATCGTCTTCATTGTCATAATCCTGAACGCTCGTATAGAGCCAGTTATTTACGATGAGAGCGCCGCCGTTGTTGTCACCGTCGCCGTAGTAGAGGGCGTCCTGCCATGCGCTTTCATCGGTGAGGGCCTCGCCGGACTCGCTGATCCAGCCGGTCAGCATCCTGCCGTACTCGTCAAAGACATATTTCTTCCCGCCGATCTCTTCAACGGCCGCTTTGCCGTTTTTGCTGCGGTACGCCCTTCCGTCGCTGCCGAAATAGTACCAGTTCACATCGTTCGGAACTGAACTGCTCTGCTGGGAGGTATTCTCCAGCTCCCGCCACTCGTTTTTCACCATGGCACCGGAGGAGTTTACATAATAGTAGTTTTCATTGATTTCGAGAAGTCTGCTGCGTACCATGTAGCCGTCGCTTCCAAGATAATAGCTGTGCCCGCCGTCTTCCTTCCAGCCATCCTTAAAAAATTCGCCGTTGTTCAGCGTATAGACCCACTCGCCGTTGTCCATGGTCCAGTCGGCAAGGGAGGTAAAGGCGGTTCCCAGTGTCATGAGTGCAGAAACGCCGATCACTGCGGCCCCGATCATTCGTTTTTTCATACGTGTTAAGCCTCCTGTGAGAGAATTTTTTCATATACCCGCTTCTTATAGCATACCATTAAAGCTGCATGTAAGTCCAGCAGAATTTGGGGGAATGCCGCGAAAAACGCGTGGCTAAATAAATTGTGAACAGCCTCTTTTTCTGGTATGATAGAAAGGAAAAGGGGATTGTGGTATGGAAGAAATACTGCCATCCCATATCAGGGCTTTATGATGCGGTTTACATAAAAATAATAAAAGGGAGAAAAAACATGGAAATTCAAGAAAACCGGATAATAACCAGAATAGAAACACTTGCAGCATTTAACATGACACCAGGAAATGGAATCACACGTTTTTCATACAGTGATCAGGACAGGCTGGCTCGAAATTATATCGAACAGCAGTGCAGCTTGATGGGGATATCTGTCCAGACCGACCCGCTCGGAAATATCCGGGCACGATACAATGGGCAAGATAATTCGCTTCCTCCTGTTTGGATTGGCTCTCATATTGACAGTGTCCGAAATGGAGGAAAGTACGATGGAGTTGTTGGGGTCATATCGGCTTTAGAGGTACTGAACGTCCTGTATGAGAATCAGATAACGCCTCTCAGGCCAGTGGAACTTGTTATTTTCGCAGAAGAGGAAGGCTCCAATTTTGGGACAACGATGATAGGAAGCAAAGCTATCGTTGGAAAATGTGATGAAGAGTATCTTAAGCAGCTTACTGCGGAAACCGGGCATACCGCATATGAGATGATACAATCCTTTGGACTTGCGCCGGAACATCTGGAACAGTGCCGCATTAAGAAAGGCCAGATTCATGCCATGATCGAGATGCATGTTGAGCAGGGGGCTGTATTGGACCGGAAAGGTCTGACAATTGGCGTAGTGCAGGCAGTTGCTGGTATGCGTACCTATCGGATAGAGATTACCGGAGAATCAAATCATGCCGGAGCAACTCCGATGAATATGCGGCATGACCCTATGACAGCGGCCGCAGAGTTAATATGTGATGTTGAAAAATATGCACAGGCAGAGGTCTATGAAACAACGGTTGCGACGGTTGGCGAGATTGCATGCATTCCAAATGCGTCCAATGTCATACCGCAGAAAATACAGTTCAGCGTAGATATCCGTGACGTACAGGAAGACGGTATCGAAAGCATGGCCGATTACCTCCGGTGCAGATGTACCCAGCTGGCATGTGAAAGGGGCGTATCAATTACAATCCATGAGATAGGCAGCTCCAAATGTATTCATCTCTCTCCCCGCATTACAGGGCTGATTGAAGACGTAACCCGTCAAAAGAAATTGCCGTATCAATGCATGAACAGCGGTGCAGTCCACGATTCGGCTATGCTGACGGAAATAACAGACGTAGGTATGATATTTGTCCCGAGCGTAAACGGGAAAAGCCATAATCCGCAGGAATATACAGAAAGTACCGACATTAAACATGGTGCAGAAGTCCTTTTGGAAACCGTATGCAGGCTGATGATGGAAAAATGATGAAAGGCATGCCTCACGGAATAAAAATGAAGCTTCCTATTCCCTGTGCAGATGTGAACATATTTTTCACAAAAATCTTTCTTGTTCCTGCCTTCTATTTTCGCTATAATAGAGGAAAAACGTGACAATAAGGAGAAACATATGGATTGCAGCCGATTTAAAGAAAATACGGAACGGGTGGTGGAGAGCTGTTCCCGCGTGATTGTCGGAAAGGAGAAGGCCATCCGGCTGATCTTCACAAGCTTTCTCTGTTCCGGCCATGTGCTGTTGGAGGACGTGCCGGGTACTGGGAAGACGATGCTGCTCAGGGCATTTGCAAAGACCATCGGCAGCGGGTTCAAGCGCATCCAGTTTACGCCGGACCTGCTTCCGTCGGATCTGACAGGAATCAATTTTTACAACCAGAAAACAGGGGAATTCGAGTTCCGCCAGGGCCCGCTGTTTACGAACATTGTGCTGGCGGACGAGATCAACCGCGCCACGCCGCGGACCCAGTCCAGCCTTTTGGAGGCCATGGAGGAGGGACAAATCACCGTGGACGGCATCAGCTACCGGATGGACGAGCCGTTTTTCGTCATGGCGACGCAGAATCCCGTGGAATCCTACGGAACTTTCCCGCTCCCGGAGGCGCAGCTTGACCGGTTTTTCATGAAAATCAGCCTTGGTTACATGACGAGGGAACAGGAGCTTGCCGTCATCGCAAGGAAGCCGGCGGCCGATATTTTAGAGACGCTGACGCCGGTGATTTCGCCGGAGGAGATTGCGGCCATGAAGGCAGAATTCCCACAGGTTGCTGTCTGTAAAGAGGTAGCCGGCTATATTATGGATCTGGTGGAAAAGACCAGGACAGAGAGCCGGTTCGTCACCGGCGTCTCGACCCGCGGCGCCATCGCCCTTTACCGCGCCTCCCAGGTGACGGCTGCCTGCGCCGGAAGGAACTTTGTGATTCCCGAGGATGTGCTGGAGACGGCGCCGTATGTCTTGAGCCACAGGATCATTTCCCGCGGCGGCGAGAGCTTCGAGGACGCCAAAAAATATCTGATGCGGCTGGCAGAGACGGTTCCTGTCCCGCTGGAGAACGTAAGATGATACTGTTTCTTGTTCTGTTTGCGGCCGTTTTGTATGCGGCCGAAAAATATTCGCTGGTTCACGCGTTCGACAAGGTGACCGTGGAGACGGCCACGGACCGGGTTTTGGTGGAGCCGGGAGAGGAATTTTCCTGGTTCCTCACGATTACCAACGGAAAACGGACAATGGTACCGTATTTGGGAGTAAGAGAGGCCGTCCCGGAGGGGCTGTATTTTTCGGAGACAGGAAAGCCGGTGGAGAAAAAGGATGTTTCCGGCTTAAGCTCCGTCCTCTATGTGGCGGGAAAACAGCAGGTGAAAATGGAAAGAAAGGTGGCGCTTCCCAGGCGCGGCCGGTATTTTTTCCGCGGTTCATCGGCGGAAGCCGGCGATTTCCTCGGCTTTAAAAGCATCTATGGCTACTATCCGGAACTAAAAGAGATGGTTGTGAAGCCGAAGGCGCTTCCCACGGCTTCCGTGGAGACGGTTCTTGGCGGTTTCCTCGGGGAGTATTCGGTGAAAAAAAGCCTGTTTGAGGATCCGATGATTACCATCGGCTTCCGGGAGTACACGGGAAGGGAGCCGTTCCGCTCCATAAGCTGGCTCCAGAGCGCCAAAGCCGGCCGGCTCATGGTGCGCCAGTATGACAGCACGGCAGACCTCTCCTGTACGGTTCTTCTCAACACGGACTGCGAAAATGAGGAGCGCCGGTCTGAATGGCTGGAGCTCTGCTATTCTGCGGCCAGGAACATCTGCGAGGAGCTGGAGCGGAAAAAGCTGGCCTATGATTTTAAGACCAACGGCATCATTGCCGGGGCCATGGGAAACTGGAACCAGGTGGGCGACGGCCTCGGGGCCGGCCATCTGGAGACGGTTTTAGAGGGGCTTGGGCGCATGACCTACGGCTGCCGGGAAAGTGCTGCGGAGTTTTTCTCCAAGGCGGCCAGAGGGCTTCCGGGAAAGCGGAATTTCATTATTGTGACGCCGGGGCGGGGCCAGTCCTTTGCCGCAGGGCTTTCCTGTCTGGAGGAGGCCTCCGGCGCCAGGGCGCTTGTGTTTGATGCAGCGGAAATGGAGGGGGAACATGGCCGTCTTGATTCTTAAATTCCTTACGGATCTGTCCTGGTACCTGGCAATCGTCTTTCCTCTGATGGTGGCGGCGCCAGTCCTTCTTAAAGTCATCCTTACGGCTGTTCCGGCGGCCTGGGCCGTGTGGCTCATGATAACCGGGAGAAAGCGGGACATGGGCGGCGGCGCCCAGGATGCGATCCTGTTTGAGGGAAAGCTTCTGGCGGTTGCTGCCATTCTGGAGCTTGCGATGCTGGGGGTCAGCCGGTGGCAGTCCCAGTGCGGCGTGTTTGTCCTGGCCTTCTTTGTTTTCGGAATCCTGCTTTTGAGGGTCAGCCGCGTTTCGGAAGCGGAACAGAGCAAGGCGAAGTTTCTGGGGCTTAACGGCCTGTATCTTTTTTTATTGGCCGTCTGCGCCTTCCTTCTTTCCATGCGGCCTGTCCGGGAGGCGGCAGTCTCCTTTGTGAGCGGCATGTACCGGTACCTGATCCTGCCGCTTCTGATTCTCATGGTGCGTGCCCTTGTGCTGGTATTTGAGATTCTCGGCCGGTTTATTCCGGCGCTTGAGCCTCTCTCTCAGTATGAGGCGGAGCTTACGCTCGAGACAGGGCTTGAGGCAGAGACGGCCCAGATGACTGTGTCGGAGACGCCGGTCTTTTTCAAGGTTTTCGGCATCCTGCTTGCGGCTGTGCTCGGTTTTTTATTTCTGCGTTACCTGTACCGGAAATTTTCCGACGTGGGCCGGTATGACGGGCGTGACAACGCCGGGACTTCCGTCCGGGAACAGCTTTCGCCGGGCGGTGAGAGGCAGAGCGGATGGGGGGAACTTTCCTCGGAACGGAATATCCGCTATTACTATCGGAAATTTTTAAAGTTGTGCAGAAAGCGCGGCCTCTATCCCGAGGGCATTGCGACGAGCCTGGCCGTAGAACAGGCGGCCCGCAGCTTGTGGCAGGAAGACGGGCTTTCGGCTTTCCGGGAACAGTATTTAAAGGTTCGCTACGGCGGCCATAAGGAAAGCAGCGAGGAGAAAAAGAGAGACAGGGAGCAGTACCGGAAGTTAAAAGCGGAAGAAAAGGAATACAGATAGAAAAAGGCCCCGTTTCGGCCGGTAAGATACCGGCCGGAGCGGGGTTTTTATGGGCGTTTTTCGCCTTTTTCCATATACTGCTTCGCATCTTTTAAGAAGCTGGCGACAATCAGAAGAATCACGGCGGCGATGGGAAAGGCCGCGATGATGGAGACGGACTGGAGATTTGCCATGGAGTTGTCGCTGAACACCAGGGCAATGGGGAACAGGATCAGCATGACGGCCCAGAAAATGATCACGGCGTTGTGGGGCTTTTCGTCTCCCGTGAGCTCCTTGTAGGTATAGCCGGAGGCCACCAGGGAGATGGAGTCAAAGCTCGTGGCATAAAAGGCAATCATAGCAAGGCCTAAAAGAATCAGGACGGCGGCCGGGAACGGGAGCGTCTGCACAATGGAGAGGATCACCGAATACAGGTCGCCGGTGGCTTCATAGAGGGCCATGACGTCAAGGCGTCCCGACTCCTGGAGCCCGAGGCTGTAATTCCCGAGGATGATGAAGCTTAAAAAGGTGCTTCCGAGGCTGTAAACATAGCCGCCTAGGATCGTCTGCCGTACCGTGCGGCCGCGGGAAATGCTGCCGATGAAAAACGGCGCCGCCACGCACCATACCATCCAGTAGGCCCAGTAAAAAATCGTCCAGTTCTGGGGGAATGACGTTTCCCTTAAAGGATCTGTATAGGTTGCCATGGAAAAGAAATTCTGAGCCAGGTTCCCGATGGCGGAAAAGCCTGTCTCAAGGATATACCGCATTTCACCGCCGAAGAACAGGACATAGGCCAGAAGGGCAAAAAACAGGTACATGCAGGCAGCGGCCAGTCTGGCAATGCCTTTCATCCCGCCGGCCACGGACACCGTATAGACGATGCAGGTCACGATCAGGATGGCGATGGTGATCCATTTGGAGGACGGAATGCCAAAAAGCGTGGAAACAATCTGGGAGAGGAGCGGCGTCGCCAGTCCGAAGGTCGTGGCCGTTCCGGCTAAAAGGGCAAACAGTGCCAAAAGGTCGATGAGGCGGCCCCAGAAGCCGTCGACGCGGGAACCGAGAAGCGGCCGGCACGCCTCGGAATATTTCTGCTTTTTGCAGCCGCGCACATGGATCATGAAGCCGAAGGCCACGGCTAACACCAAATAAAACCCCCAGGGGATCGGCCCCCAGTGGAAGATCGGGAAGGTACTCGACCAGATCTGCATGCTGCCGAGCTCGGCAAGGTGCGGATCGGAGGCGTAGAGGATCCACTCACAGAGGGAGTAAAAGAGGATGTCGGCGGCCAGACCGGCGGTAAACATCATGCTGCCCCATGTGAAGGCAGAATATTTCGGCTTTTCTCCCGGCTTTCCGAGACGGATATCCCCGTATCTGGAGAAGGCCAGATAGAGGGAGAGGAGAAAGATGCCGAGGCCGATGACGAGATAATAGAGGCCAAGGGTGTCTCCTAAAAGAAAACGGATCCATTCCAGGAGCTTTTTTGAGGATTCCGGAAATGCCGTAAAGCTTATAAAAAGGAACAGGATCAGGGCAAAGGGGATGACGGCAGCCGGCCAGTCAATCTGCTCCCTCAGCGGGCGGCTTGCTTGTTTTTTGTTGTCCATATGTTTACCTCTTGCGTTCAAAAAAATGATTTATTACTAATTATTGAACATTATAGCATTGCCGGGGAGAGAATGCAAGGGGCAGTTTCTGAACTTCCTTAATTGTAATCCGAGATTCCATACCCTCTATCTCGGATGGGTGTAAAAAGT
>OLPX01000352.1_pt1 | contig 46380 bp, 43 predicted proteins | sample 1672491 | NCBI WGS metagenome assembly OLPX01 (sample SAMEA3136692, study PRJEB25190) | human gut metagenome | biome: human gut; feature: human-associated habitat; material: faeces | place: Austria | collected 2013
CTGGCAGAAAAAAATTATATTTTTTTGATTGTCTACTTGACGGGAAGCAGTTCACCGTGGGGCTTATGGGGACATCTCTTCTTTTGTCCCTGCTCATCTCCATCCCCCTGGGGCTGGCTGCCGGAGCCAAAAAGAACGGCCTGGCCGACAATCTCATAAGCGCCGTCACCTACGTCGGTGTCTCCATCCCGGCCTTCTGGCTCGGGATTATGCTGATTATCATATTTTCCATGAAGCTTAAGCTGCTTCCCAGCTCCGGCATGCGTACCATCGGCGTCACAAGCACCATCGACGTAATCCGCCACGGCATCCTGCCGGCCATCGTTCTCAGCATGAACAACATGGCCGTGTTTGTCCGCTATATCCGCTCCAACACCATCGTGCAGCTGGAGGAGGAGTATGTCATGACTGCCGTCTCCAAGGGCCTTTCCGGGCGCATGATCCTGTTTGGGCAGGTGCTTAAAAACTGCCTGCTCCCGGTCATCACCACCGTCGGCTCCCGCCTCGGAAGCCTCGTGACCGGTTCGTTCATCGTGGAATCCGTGTTCAACTGGCCGGGACTTGGAACCCTTGGCATGAGCTCCATCAACAACCGGGACTACCCGATGGTCATGGGAATCACCATGTTCTCCTGTACCATGCTTTTGCTCGGCAACTTCCTGGCGGACATTCTCTACGGCTTTGCGGATCCGCGGATCAAGCTTGGAAAGGAGTAAGCAAATGGCAAAACTGATATCCCCCTTAAACAAAGCGGCTCTGCGGGCAGAGGACTTCATGAAGGCCGAAAAGGAAGGCGAGGCGGCCGGCGCCAGCTACGAGCGCAGCCTCTTTTCCCATATCCGCTCTGCGTTAAAATCCAACCGGCTTGCGATGGTCTGCCTCGTCCTCTTAATCGTGATCGTCCTCTCGTCCATGTTTGCGTTCCTCTCGCCTTACGATCCGGATTACATGGACGTCATGAACAAAATGGCGCCGCCCAGCGCTAAACACTGGTTTGGCACCGATGAGCTTGGCCGCGACTCTTTCACCCGTGCTCTCTACGGCGGCAGGGTCTCCCTCACCGTCGGCGTCTCCGCCATGATCGTATCCGTCCTCATCGGCACGGCCATCGGCTCCGTCAGCGGCTATGTGGGAGGAACGCTGGATGCGGTACTGATGCGGATCGTGGACATGTTCCAGTCCGTCCCGAGCCTGCTTTTAATTATTGTATTCTTCTCCTTTGTCCCCAACAACATGGTGACGCTCGTCATCATGCTGGCCCTGTTTTCCTGGACCGGCGTCGCGCGGATTGTCCGCGCCCAGACCCTGACCTTAAAGGAGAGGGATTTTGTCATTGCTGCGAAGACGCTCGGAGTCAGCCATCCGGAGATCATTCTCCGCCACATCATCCCAAACATGACGACCCACATCATCGTGGCGGCCTCCTTAAGCGTCGCCGGTGCCATCCTGGATGAGTCGTCCTTAAGCTTTCTCGGGTACGGCGTGGCGCTTCCGAAGGCCTCCTGGGGCTCCATGCTCCAGAACGCACAGCAGTATATCCTGTATGACCCGCTGCTTGCCGTGATCCCGGGCGTTTTCATCCTGCTTACGGTTTTATGTCTGAATATTCTGGGCGATATTCTCCAGCATGCGCTGGATCCCCGCCTCAGCAAATAGGAGGTGAACGGAAATGAAACATTTATTGGAGGTACGCGACTTAAAGGTCTCCTACCACAGCTATGCCGGTGAGGTGCAGTCTGTCCGCGGGGTGAACTTTTACGTGGACGCCGGAGAGTCCGTCGCCATCGTCGGGGAATCCGGCTGCGGAAAATCCGTCACCGCCCGCTCCATCATGGGGTTGATTCAGACGCCGCCGGGCGAAATCAAGGCCGGCAGTGAAATCCTCTTTGAGGGGAGAAACCTGCTGGAAATGAGCAAAAAGGAATGGGAAAGCTACCGCGGAAGCGGCTGTTCCATCGTCTTCCAGGACGCGCTGGCCGCTTTGAACCCGACGCTTACCATCGGCCGCCAGATCGCCGAAAAAATCATGATCCACGGCGGAGGCGGAAAACAGGCGGCCTACGAAGAGGCCGGACGGCTTCTTGGCCTCGTTGGAATCCCGAATCCCGAGAGGCGGCTTCGCCAGTATCCCCACGAGTTTTCCGGCGGCATGCGCCAGCGGGCCATGATCGCCATCGCGTTGGCATGCAGCCCGAAGCTTCTGATTGCCGACGAGCCCACCACGGCTCTCGATGTGACAATCCAGGCCGATATTCTGGATCTTTTAAAGAAGCTCCAGAAGGAGACCGGCATGGCGTTAATTCTCATCACTCATGACCTGGGCATCGTCGCCAGCGTTTCCAAACGGATCGTCGTCATGTACGCCGGAACCATCGTGGAGACAGGGAGCAGCCGCGACATCTTTTACCGCCCGAAGCACCCCTACACCAGCGCCCTGCTGCGCGCCGTGCCGCGCCTTGACATTGACGAAGAACAGGAGCTGGAATCCATCGAGGGAAGCACGCCGAACATGCTGGCGCCGCCCGCCGGCTGTGCTTTTGCACCGCGGTGCAGACACTGCATGAACATCTGCCGGAGGCTTACGCCGCCTCTGTTTGAATTCGAGGAGAATCATACGGCCTCCTGCTGGCTCTATTATTCTCCTGACGCAAAAGAATAGGAGGCCGCAAAGATGAAGCAAAATGAAATCATTCTGGAAGCCAGGCATCTGAAAAAATATTTTAAGACGGGAAGGAAGCTTCTCAGGGCCGTGGACGATGTGTCCTTTTTCATCCGCAAAGGCGAGACCCTTGGCCTGGTGGGCGAATCCGGCTGCGGGAAAACCACATGCGGGCGCACCTGCATCGGGATTTATGAGCGCACCGACGGGGAAGTCCTTTATAAAGGAAAAGACATCCATGCCCTGAAAGGAAAAGAGAAGAAAGACTTCACAAAGGAAGTGCAGATTATTTTCCAGGATCCCTATTCTTCCCTGGATCCGAAAATGAAGGTCGGTGAAATCATCGCAGAGGGGCTTCGTGCCCACAAGCTCTGCCCGGATAAGGCCAGCCAGGAGAAAAAAGTCCGGGAGCTTTTAGAGACCGTCGGGCTCAACGCCGAGCACGCGACGCGGTATGTCCACGAGTTTTCCGGCGGCCAGAGACAGCGGATCGGCATCGCCCGCGCCCTGGCGGTGGAGCCGGAGCTCATCGTCTGTGACGAGCCCATCTCCGCCCTGGACGTGTCCATCCAGGCGCAGATTGTGAACCTGCTGATCCGTCTCCAGAAAGAAAAGGGGCTCACCTACCTCTTTATCGCCCACGATCTTTCCATGGTAAAGCATATTTCCGACCGGGTCTGCGTCATGTACCTGGGCACCATCGCGGAGATCACCACCTCCGCCGCCCTCTATGCAAAGCCGCTGCACCCGTACACCCAGGCGCTCTTATCGGCGATCCCCATCCCGGATCCCGATCTTGAAGAAACCGACCGCAGGATCCGCCTGAAAGGCGAAACGCCGAATCCTTTGGATCCGCCGGCCGGCTGCCGGTTTTGCAGCCGCTGCATGTACGCCGAAGATATCTGCCGCAGGGAACGGCCGGCACTCCGCGAGGTGGAGCCGGATCATTACGTCGCCTGCCATAAGGTTGAAAAAGACGGGTCTCTGTGACCCGTCTTTCTTTCGCGCAGGGGAACTCCTCCCCTACCTGCTCTCTTTTAAATGGAATTTATTTGCCTCTCCATCTTTTTTGTCGTAGGACATGCTGATTCCGACGATTCCCGCCAGGATGATGGCTGTGCCGGCCGCCTGAACCGGGCGGAACACCTCATGGAGCAGGAACACGCCGGACACAATGGCAACCACCGTGCTCATGGTGCAGGTGGAGGCGTAAACCGCAAATGGCAGGTTCGCCGATGCGTAGGTCATGCAGAGGAAGGCCACGACGCAGGAGGCAATCCCCATGTAGAGGACGGAAATGCCGAATTCCGGGCAGAGAAGCCCGTCGAAATAGCTTCCCAGGCTTCCGGCCGCCGCACTCTTTCCGACGGAGATGACGTTGAACAGCAGCGCGCCCATGCCGGTCGTAATGTAGATGATTTCAAAGGACGTAAAAATGGCCGATGCACGGCGCACCAGGACGCGGTTGACTGCCACCGCCATGTTGGTGCCGACGATCAGTGCCAGGCCGATGGCCGTCATGCCGGTGCTGCCGGGATCCACAAGATTCGCCACGAACACGCCGGCCACGCAGACCAGCACGAACATAAGCTGGCGCCTCGTCGGGTATTCTTTATTGATCAGGGCAGAAAACACCAGCATCACAATGGGCAGCATGCTGTTGTACATGGCAATCTGCGACGTGGGCGCGTAGGACGTGGACGTCGTCTCTAAAATCTGGCTGATGGCCGGGTTAAACAGGCCGCAGAGGAAAATCAGGCCCACAAAGCCTTTTTTATAGTTGACCTTCTTGATTCCAAGAAGCAGGATTCCCGTCATGACGAGAAAGCCCAGGGTGAAGCGGAAGGAAAGGAATTTAACCGTATCCTGATCGACAACGGCCATGCCCATTTTGATAAAAAAATAAGCCATGCCGAAAAGGAACTGTGCGAGAAGGTTGGCAAGCAGAGGGATGTACTTTTTCATTGGTTTTGTCTCCTGTCAAATGCTGTTTCGTCTGCTCCCATTCTATCACATCTCGGCCCGAATTGGAATTCCTTATTTCTCAGCTCCGGTTCAGATACTCCATGATCCCCATATGGATCGTCCAGGCCAGGCGATCCTGGTATTCCGCCTGGTTTAAAAGCGAGGCCTCCTTCCAGTTGCTTAAAAAGCCGCACTCCACGATTACAATCGGGCACCTCACATGGAGCAGCAGATAATAATTCCCGTTGGGCTTCGCCAGCCGGCGGTTCGCCTCCCCAAGCACATAGTCAAACCGTTCCTGAAGGATTTCTGCCAGCTCTTTCCCCTTCGGAGAATCCTGATAATAAAAGACCTGGCCGCCGCAGACCTCCTCCTCGTGGTAGCTGTTCTGATGGATGCTGACCGCCAGGTCTGCGCCGCTCTCATTGGCGATGGCACACCTGTTCTGCATATCGGACATCTTCTTTTTCTGCGCTCCGGCGTCCGAAAGCGCCGCGTCCTCCTCCCGTGTCATAATCACGCGCACATCCGACTGCTCCAGATATTTCTTAAGGCGCAGGGCAATCTCCAGATTGATGTCCTTTTCCAGGCTCCCGTCCACGCCGACCTTCCCCGGATCGCTCCCGCCGTGCCCGGCGTCAATCACAACCGTCGGCCGCTCCGTCATGCCTGCCGCCTCCCCGGAAAGGACTTCGACACCCCCATACTGCACGGCAAGGAAAACCATGGCAATGAGAAGCAGGCCCATGAATGGCTCCAGCACCATCTTCTTCACGTCTTCCACCTCGGACTGTGTTTGTAAAAATATATCGCGCCGCGGCAGAAAAAAGAACAGGAGCCGCAGATTTCCGCCTGCGGCCCCATACTTACTCGTTTTCTGTTCCTGTCTCTTCCCACCGGATCGAATCCCAGGCGGCCTCGTCCTCAAGCCCCAGCTTCCAGCAGGCCACCCCGGCCAGGTCATACTGGCGGATCAGCTCCATTTTCTTTTCCAGGGAGTCTTCTTCTTCCATCCAGATAAACTGCATGCCCTCATCGCTCTGGAACTCGCCGTAATACTGTCCCAGTTCTTCCTGCCAGTAGAGCTCCACCTGGTTCTCTTCAATCCATTCCTTCGCCTTTGCGATGCCGAGGGCCGTGGATTTCCAGCCGGATTCCGTCTCCGTCCAGAGCCTCGTGTAAAATGGCACGGCGTTGATGACCTTCTCCTTCGGCACATCGTTAAGCGTCCGCTCAATGCCGCCGCGCACATAGTCCAGAGATGCCACAGAACCGGCTTCCCCGCCGGCGTAGTGCTCGTCGTAGCCCATGATAATCACGTAATCTGCGACGATCCCCTGTTCTTCCCTGTCATAAAAATCATTGTAGCTGGCCGGCACATAGTTGTCCACGGACAGCACAATCCCCTTTTCCCGGCAGGCGATGGAAAGCTCCCGCAAAAACTGGACATAGTGGACGCCAGCCTCCGGCTTAAGTCCCTCAAAATCCATGTTCAGGCCGTCCAGATCATATTGTTCCACATCGTCCATCAGGCTGTTGATCAGCTTCCGCCGCTTTGTGGTGGACGCCAGGAGAATCTCCGAATTGACGTCGTCGCTGAAGTTGTCGAGAAGCGCCCAAACCTGAAGCCCCATTTCATGAGCCTTGTCCACGTAAGACCGGCTGGCAAGAGAGCGGTAATTTCCCTCGTTGTCCAAAAGGGCAAACCAGGTTGGGGAAACGACGTTGACTCCCTTCGTATTTTCAATGAGGCTTTCCAGCCCATTGTTGGCCTCCATGGTTGTGACCTGGTGCCAGACAAGCGTCACCTTCTCCGGAAGGCTGGTGCCCTCATAGACCGGTTCCGCAAAATTCCCGGAAAACTCCCGGCTTTCCGCCGGCTCCAGGACTTTATTCTGAATATAGCCCACATGGCCGTCCGGCGTTTCCACCCGCGACCACTCTTCCATGGCCTCTAAAACCGTGACCTCCGTCCCCTTGGCGGCCTCGGTTACGACGGGGCTCTTGATTCCGCCCTGCTCCCGGACTTTCCCGTTTTTCTTCACCTGGGCCACCTGCCTCGTCCCCCATTCGTTGAGGAAGACGCGCTTCACATCTCCGGAATCATAGGACGAAATCTGCACATTCGTATAGTTTGCAATCAGGCCGAGGGCCAGATAAACCTCCCCCTCTTCTTCTAAAAGCAGGGGATTCCCGGTGGAGCCCATGGTATTGGCATCCGCATACACAATCTGATCCGGCAGCGCATAGACAAGAAGGCTTTCCGTACTGTCCCAGTAAAATCTCTTATTCAGCTTTTCATTGACCCAGGTGAGCGGCAGGTACGTCTGGCCGTTCCTCCAGATGCCTTTTACCTCCTGGAGCCCATCCTCATAGAGCACAGCCGTCTCATCCCCGGAAACGCCGTAATAAGCATTCAAATCCGACGGATCGTTTGACGGTATGTATTTTTTCAGTACCTGGAAGCCAAAAACTCCCAGAAGAATCACCAGAATCAGCCCGAGGGCGATAAAAACAGGAATTATTTTTTTCATTCGCGTGGTCTCCCGATCATGGATCATGCCGCCATTTTCCGCCATGTGCAGAAAAAACGGCATGCGCCGTATTGTATGCGAACATTATATCATGTCCGCTGCGCGGCCATGAGCCTCCGGCGGAACTTAGCGCCCGGCTTTCTGCGGTGAACGCAGAAACCGGTATGCGCAGGTATAATGTTCACGTTATGAACATTATACCATGTCCGCTGCGCGGCCATAAGCCTCCGGCGGATTTTAGCGCCCGGCTTTCCGCGATGAACGCGGAAACTGGTATGCGCAGATATAATAACCGCTTTGCGGTTATTATATCACGTCCCTCAGACAATGTGTGTTAATTTTTTGTAACATTTCCCGCCCAATGCTTAAGAAATTCTGTCGGCAAAACAGGGGTTCCGAAGCATTCCCGCCCATTTCTTATTTATTGTACACCTTGTCAAAGCGAATTTCCTTGAGTCCGCCTGACTCAGCCTGGACATAGTCGCCCATGTAAAACATCCCGTCTTCCCGAACGCGGAACAGCCGCTCCCATTCCCTGGGCCCGGACAGTCTCCCGTCGACATAGATGGGGATCCCTTTCTCACTGAACCGTTTTAAGCCTTCGATATACCGCTCCATATCCTCTTTGCTGATCTCCGGCTCCGTAAGGATGGGACGCCTTACGCCGTAATTTCTCTTTCTCATACGGCTCCCTCCTTCTGCCGGCAAAGCCGCCACAAGGAGATTTCGTGACACGGCCCCGCCGGACTGTTTTCTTCCGTTCCTTTCACAGCTTACATGCAGTCTCCCGTCAGGCGGTCGAAAAAATCCCGGCTCTCCCATGTGACCGCAAAGGCATCCGCTGAAAACGGAATCCGCAAGGCCTCCAGACGGTACCGGCGCTTAAATTCTCTTCTGGTCTCCTCACTGCCGAAAACAGCAAGGCTTGTCCAGCTCTTCTTTCCTTCCGCCGCCTTCTTCCTCTCAAATTCCCGGAACCTCTCCTGCTGCCACTCGCTGAAGGAGCCCACAAGAAACTGCCTTTCGCACCGCAGGAATTCTGCCCATTCCGTCTTCTCCGCATTTCCGAAGTCGATCAGGATATCCTCATAATCCCCTGCCAGTGCCGCTGAAAGCTCACCTGACCCGGCTTTCTTAAAATAATCTGCCTCCAGGACACGAAACGGTTTTCTGTCTCTGCTCATTCCCGTGCATACGCGCTCCATCTGCTCCAGGTCTCCGGATCCGTTCCACTCTAAGAGAGCGGCCCGCCTTCTCCTGTAACCGGCCAGATAATTCACGAACATCACGGAAAAATGCGTGGCCCCGACGCCTTCCCCGACGCCGGCGATTCCAAAAATCCGCGGAACCGCCCCCGCCTTTTCCGGACGCGCTTTAACCTTTCCCATGTATTCCCATCTCCCGTTTCCAAGGTCAGAATCTCCCGAAAACAGGCATCCGCACGGCCTGCTGCTATGGGGTTCGGAAAGAACGGAAGATAATAAACCGGCAGAAAGCCGATATCCTCCGGGAGGGAGAGACGAAAGCCCGCGTCCATATGATTAAACAGCAGGATGGGCCTGCAAAAGGAAGAAAGCTCCCTGGCCGCATGGACGGTGCCGTCAATTTCCCACCATTTTCCGCCGCATACCAACAGGAAAAGACCGCCGCCGGACAGTTCCCTGCCGGCCTCTTTCCATGCCGTGCCGAAGTCTTTTACGATCACCGGAAAATATGGATATGACATTTGAACTGATTTTCCATAAGATGGGCGGATGTACACGTTTCCCGTGCGGATGATGCCGTTTTTATCAGGCTTTGCGTTCCTGTTTTTCGCAAAGTTCCTGGCCGCATCCGATTCATGGGATTCCTGATACAGAGCCGGATACCCGTTTCGGGTCAAGAAATCTGACAGACCGACTGCCGTGTGGGTGGTACCGATTCCACGCTTCACACCGGCAACCGCAATGATTTGAGACTGAACTGCATCCTCTGACACCTCTGCCTGAAGCTCCAAAAGCGCCTCTAAAAGCGCCTGTGCAGACGGATAGCGCATTTCTTTGCCGGCAGCCATACAGCCGCAGACAACGCGCCTCAAGCCCCGTGACGAAGGAAGCTTCGCAAGGTCCGGCTCCTTTCCCGGCGGCTGCCCCATACACATATAGTAAAGAAGGGCTCCGACCGCATAGATATCGGTACGTCCGTCCAACGGGCCGCCTTCGTACTGTTCCGGCGCCGCGAAACCAATCGTCCCATAACGTCTCCCAAAGGTGCCCGCGTCCGAAGCATGGCATGCATGGTCGAAATCCGTAAGCCTCACGGTTTTTCCGCACACAAAAAGATTCTTCGGCTGCAGGTCAAGATGCAGGATGGGGTTATTTGCTGAATACATGAACTGAATGAGACGGCAGAGCTGGATCGAGAAATCCACTGCCATTTTCACTGACAGGCCGCCCAGGCGCTTCACCAGGGCGTATAAAGATTCGCCTTCAAGATATTCTTCAATCAGATAACTGTTGTCTTCGTCCTCTTCGACGTCGTACACGATTGGAATTCCGGGATGCCGGAGTTCCTTTAGAAACAGGGCCTCTTTTCGGAAAGTTTCGTAGCCGGAAACCGCTTTGGGCACCACCTTGATGGCCCTGTATTCCTCCAGCTCCAGATGGAACGCCAGATACACGGTTCCTGACCGCCCGCTTCCCAGTTTTCTGCACAAACGGTATTTTCCAAACAGAATGTGTTCTCCGATAGCCGCACCTCCTTTTTGGCAATACAATCTCATCCCTATTTTAATACATGGCGCCGCCTTTTACAAGCCAAATCTTACATTCCTTAAATTTTTACAAAATTTTTTACATATCATTGCAAAACCGTAATATGATATAGTATATTATATTTGTAGAATTATATTTTTTTGCTTATCCGGGACAGCCGGTCTCCGGCAGCCGGATTTCATTTTAAAAAGACAGGAAGTGAGCCTATGAAAATAGAACGTATCAGCGAGAACCAGATCCGCTGTACCCTGAGCAATTATGACCTGAATGCCAGGAACCTCAATTTAAGCGAGCTGGCGTATGGAAGCGAAAAAGCGAGAAACCTGTTCCGCGAAATGATACAGAAAGCCTCCAATGAAGTGGGCTTCGAGGCAGAGGACATCCCCTTAATGGTGGAGGCCATTCCTCTCGCAAACGAAAGCGTCATGCTGATTATCACAAAAATTGAAGACCCGGAGGAGCTGGACACCAGATTTTCCAAGTTCTCCCCCTCCGACGACGAGGAGGACAGCCCCTGGTCCTCGCTGGCAAGCGAATTCCTGGAGGGAGCCGACGGCCTGTTGAACCTTCTCGATGACGCGGCCGCCAAGGCCGGCCAGAAGGCAGCCGCCCCTGCCGCAGACGAAACGGCCGGGCCGCGGGAAAAGGCGCTCCAGTCCATGCGCGTCTATGTTTTCGACTCCCTTGATGCCGTCTGTGCGGCCGCCGGGGAAACCGGAAAAAATTACACCGGCAGGAATGTCCTCTATAAAAACCCGGCGAGCGGCAAATATTACCTGGTTTTAAGGAAAGAAGGCACTGACGAAATCGCCTTCAGCCGTACCTGCAACACCTTATCCGAATACGGAAAGCGTGTTCGCCATGACGCGGCCACCGAGGCCTATTACGCCGAGCATTATGAGATTATTGTAAAAAAAGACGCTCTCCAGGCGCTTTGCAGACTGTAACGGAAAAGCCGGCAGACCTTCCCGAAATGGGATATGGCCTGCCGGCTTTATAGATCCGATTACGCGTCCTTCTTTTCCAGGTACTCGTTGATCACGGCTACCAGCTTGTCCACGCTGATTCCATGTACCATACATGCCTCTTCCAGCGTCTCGCCCTGAGAAGACGGGCATCCAACACAATGCATGCCGGCTCCCATCAGAAGCTGTGCAATGTTGATGTCGATCTGGAGAAGTTCCCCAATCAGCATATCTTTATTAACCTGCATCGGCGTCCTCCTTATAAAGACTTTGTCTTGTGTTACCATGAGAGTATAATACTTTTTTTGCCTCTTGGCAAGGCCTCATTTTCCCCTCGCGGGCAAATACCCTGCCCATGCCGAAAATCATATGGATTTACACGCTTTTTGATAAAAATTCCACTTGAATATTTCATGCTTTTATTATATGATTATAAACTGTAAAAGCGTTTTAAAACTCAAAGGAGGTACATGTTATGGCATATGTAATTAACGATACCTGTGTAAGCTGCGGTTCCTGCGCCGGCGAATGTCCGGTAAACGCAATCTCCCAGGGAGACGGCAAGTACGACATCGACGCTGATGCTTGCATCAGCTGCGGAACATGTGCAGGTGTCTGTCCGACAGGCGCAATCAGCGAGGGCTGATTTTAAACTGCTACATACGGAAAAAAACGTGCCATCCGGCACGTTTTTTCTGTATTCAGGAAAATGTCAGGCAAGGAGGCTGATTTCCCTGGAATATCAAAAGAAAAAAGCGATCCTCGTCGTAAGCTTCGGCACCAGCGTAAATGAGACGAGAGCCCGGACCCTGGATGCCATCGAAGACTCTGTCCGGGATGCCTACCCTGATTTTCAGGTTTACCGCGCCTGGACGAGCCCCAGGATCCGCACCCTGATTTACGAGCGCGACCATGTAAAAATCGACAGCGTCCCCGAGGCCATGGAACAGATGGCGCAGGATGGGATCCGCGATGTTATCGTCCAGCCGACCCATATGTTAAACGGGATCCAAAACGATGGGATGAAGGACGATGCCATGAAATTTTCCGGCGCCTTTTCCTCTCTTCGCTTCGGCTCGCCGCTCCTCACATCAGCCGAAGACGGCGACGCCGTCCTGGAGGCGATTCTGTCAGAATTTCATGACCTCTTCAATGAGGAGATGCTTGTCCTCATGGGACATGGGACGGCACACTGCGCCAATTCTGTCTACGGAGACCTGAACCGCCGTTTTAAAGACCTGGGCCACCCCAATATTTTTCTTGGAACGGTGGACGCCAGCCCGGACATCGGGGAGCTTCTTGCTCTTGCGGCCGCCCGCAGGCCGCGGCGCATTCTCCTGGCCCCATTTTTAATCGTTTCCGGAAGCCACGTCCTGGAGGACATGGCCGGAGCAAATCAGGACTCCTGGCGCTCCCGGTTTTCAGCAGCCGGATATGAGGTAAAATGCGTCTTAAAAGGCCTTGGCGAGTATCCTGCCATCCGTCGGATTTTTTTAAGGCATATTGCAGAGGCGGTCTGAACGGCCGCCGGACTTAAAGCTTGTTCCCGTTTCTCCCGAACTTTTTCTTTCTGTTGAAATGGAGCGGGAAAAACGGGACTTTGGAGGCCGCAGCCTCGGCCCGCCCTTTGCTCTCCTTCTGGTAAAGCCGGATCGTCTCATCGAGCTGGCGGAACCGCTCCTCGTCCCGCTCATCCGCGACCCGCATCAGATAATCCAGCTCTTTTAAAACCTTATCGTTTACCATCCTGCTGATATCCTGGCTCAGCTTTTCGTTGTTTTCCTCGATGGCCTGTCCAATCATCTCGCTCATCAGGCGTTTGAACTGTTCCGCTTTTTCCTCCGCCATCATGGCGGTCAGCTCCTTGTCGTCCATCTTCTCAAGCTCTGCCGCTTCTTTTTCCGTACACTCCTTAAGCACAGCCACAACATCCTCCTCCAATACATCGGTCGGCACCACCACTTCCCCGTCCGTCTCCAGGGATTTGGCTAACGCCGCTTTGATCGCCTTCAGCTGATATCCTTTTTCCTTCAGGTCTTTGATCTGTTTAAAAAGACGGATATGGAAATCCGTATAATACCGGTGTCCCATCTCGTTTCGCGGTATGTTCATTTCCAGCTCTTCTTCCCAGTACCTGAGAACATGAGATTCAACATCAACCTTTTTCGAGGCGTCCGAAATCAGGTAGTGTGTTTCTGACATAGTCGTCCTCTTCCTTTCATAATATTTCTTATGGCTCAAAGGCAAGTCCGTTTTCTTCGCACCTATTTTTAATATATGAAAGGACATTAAAAAATATGACAGTAACAGTTCAGCCATGCAGACACATATGACAAAATGCCGCGTGTGAGCTTGCTCACAGAGCGGAGTTTTGTCATATGTGGATATAGGGCGAACGCCCGACATGAATCATTTGACGGCCAATCCTATTTTTCGTTAGCCGATAGAATAGGCTCCGTCAAATTATGAATGTGTGGCTGAACTGTTACATAAAATGTCTGCACTTAATAATCATTCTTAAGCAGGTTCAGAAGGATTCTCAAGGCCCTTTTCCCTCTTATATTCTGAAAGCTCCTCCGCCGTAAACGCCAAAAGGCCTGCTGCTTCTTCTAAACTTAAAGACGGGCTGGCCTTTAAAGTGTACCCTTTGTCAAGGACATTTTAAGAAGAAGGGATTTTGATTATCTGTCAGCAGATGGCTATATCATTTTACTTTCTTCCTTCTTCACCTATATTTACCGAAGGGATGTATCCCTTCAGCGGATATATTCCTGTCTTTATGTATTCGTAATATTCATTTGGCGATAGTTTCGCTAATTTCCATTGGTATCTCTCATTATTATAGTAATCCATCCAATCGTCTATGACCCGTCTTACTTCTGGATACTGTGTACATTTTTCTATCTTATCTTTTATATGGTCTTTCATCCTGCCAAAGAAACTTTCCTGGGGTGCATTATCCCAGCAATTCCCTCTTCGGGACATAGACTGTCTCAGACCTTTATCTTTTACAAGCTGAATAAAACTGCAGCTTGTACAATGACATCCCTGATCACTATGGATGATTGTTTCTGTTGTCAGGGAAACTCCGTGCTTTTCTACCATCAAGTTTACTGTCTCAAGCACAAAATCTACTTCCAGTGTTTCGCTCAATACATAAGACAGTATCTGTTTTGTAAATGCATCTAAGATAGTTGATAGATAGCAAAATTTTCCATTAAACGGAATATACGTGATATCTGTCAACAGCACGCTTCTTGGTCCATAAGATTCAAACTTCCTCTGTACCAGATCTGCTGCCACATGATTGGTTCTGATCGCCTTTGCCATCCTTCTGTAAGGATTCGCTTTTCTTATGTTGCAGATAAGCCCGTACTTTTTCATGAGGCGTCGGATCTTCTTGACATTCATGACAACCGGCGGCTCCATATGAAGCAGTCTCATATAGATTCCCTGTGCGCCCTTGTCATATCCCCGATGTGTATAAGCTTTTAGTATGATCTCAAAATCCTTTCGGTCTTCTTCCTCTTTTTCCAACCGGCTCCTTTCTGATTTTACCCAATTATAGTATCCAGACCTGGATACCCCTGCTATATCACAGAGCATTGTTATAGATAATCTATTCGTTGATTTATTTATCGTTTCATGGATGATTTCAAACTTATTCCTTGATGCCTCCATGATCATTTCCTCTTTTTGGAATGGTCTGCTTTTATAATTTTTTTTAGAAAGTCAACTTCCTGCCGCAGATACAATAGCTCACTTTGCATGCGTTCTATTGATTGGGGCGTAGCCAGTCCGTTTTCATTCGTTGCTTTCATCGGAATACGCTTTGTCCTGTTTTCTCCCTCTGTAAAGCCATTTCCGGATAATGCCTGCTTTTTGATATGCTGCACTAACGAATCAATTTGTTTTTGGCCAAATATGCTTAAATCAAAACCAAAATCCGCAAGTATCTTTCTGGGGGCATTACCTGCTTGATAGCTTACCCAAAAATCTTGTTTCATCTTAGCTGTATAATACAGTTTGTGTTTCGTCACTTTTAAGACGTATGGATTTTTCTCCAGTTCTCTAATTTGTTTCCGCGTATATTCTTTCATAATCCCTCCAGTAGATATTTTTATTATATAACATCTACTGAGAGAAGTCCCTTCTTTTTAGTGTCCACATTTAAGGATTTTATCCCTTCCTCCTGTGTCCATTTTTAGGGAACCCTTCTTCTTATTGTGTCCATTCTATAGGGTATAGTTTACTTCAAAAGGCTTTCCAGGCTTTGAAACCGTCCCTGTTTCAGCCCTTGCTGCATTCCCTTTTCCATATTTTCCTGATCTCTCAACAGCAGCGTCATATATTCACGCCTCCATTCCCGATTTCTCTTTGCTTCCCGCACAGCTCTCTCAAGCTCTGCGACAAATGCATCTTCCGGGGGCTTTCCGCCCACATAATCCAAAAACGCCTTGAGTTCCCGGCTCACATCCATTTTCCTGCCGGCTGCATTCAGAAAGATTTTCACTGCCGCGTCCCCGAGAACAATCCCATTATCCTCCCTGCACCTGTTCTCGAAGGTATATTTGTGGCGCCCCTTCCCGAACACATCGCTTAAGCAGATAAATATAATATAGCTCTGGTTTAATTTCCTGTAAGACTGATTTTTGTCAATGAGCTGCAAGTCAATCATGCTCTGATAATACCGGCTCCGCTTCGGCAGCTCCCCCGTATCCACCGCCTGCATCTCAATATTGTAAACCGTCTTCTTATCATCCCGCACATACACGTCAAGCCGCACGCTCCTGGCATCCGCATCCTCACGGATCGCCTTCTGGAGCTCCGGGTATTCAATCCGCTCGATATCCAATTCCGGAAGAACCCGCTTCAGTACCCCCAGGCAAAGCCGCGGATTCTGCATCAGCTTTCCAAACAGAAAGTCGTTGGAAATCCCAATCTCGTCCCAGTCCATATTTACCCGTCCTGCCATATCCGACACACTTCCTTTCCGTCATCCATGGCTTTCCGGCGCGCCCGGCCTTCTCTATCCTTATTATATACAATTCTTTCCCCAAAAACAACGCCCAGGCATGGCGCCGAAAAACCCTTTCCAAATTTCCCGCATCTCAAAACGAACCTCCAAAAGTGCAGAAAAACCCGGAATTCCCTCTTTTGAGAATTCCAGGCTTTTTCATTCGTATCGCAGTCGTAAAATTTTTCTTTGGTTATTCTCTCGCCATGTTGACAAACCGCGTAAGCTCCGGCCGCCAGCCCAGGTTCACGGTCCCGATGGGGCCGTTCCTCTGTTTTGCGATGATGACCTCCGCCACATTGGGCGTGTCCGTATCTTTGTTGTAATAATCGTCCCTGTATAGGAACATAACCACGTCCGCATCCTGCTCGATGGCCCCGGACTCACGAAGGTCTGAGAGCATCGGACGGTGGTCGGTTCGCGTCTCGCATGCACGGGAAAGCTGCGACAGCGCAATCACCGGCGCATTTAACTCCCTTGCCAGAGCCTTTAAGGAACGGGAAATCTCTGAGATCTCCTGCTGCCTGTTGTCGCTGGTCTTTCCGCTTCCCGTCATAAGCTGGAGATAGTCGATCATGACGATATCGAGACCGTGCTCCAGCTTGATTTTCCTGCACTTGGAGCGCAACTCCATAATGGAGATGCCAGGCGTGTCGTCGATCACCAGCTTGGAATTTCCGATGGTGGCAATGCCCTCCACCACTGCGTCCCAGTCGGCATCCGTCAGGGTACCCGTCCGCAGCTTCTGGGAATCCACGTTGGACTCCATGGCAAGCATACGGTTCACAAGCTGCTCCTTCGACATCTCGAGGCTGAAAATCAGGCATGTTTTCTGCCTGCGGACGGCGATATAATCGGCAATGTTTAAGACAAAGGCCGTTTTTCCCATGGATGGGCGGGCCGCAATCAAGATCAGATCCGACGGCTGGAGCCCGGAAGTCCGGTAGTCCAGGTCGATGAACCCGGTGGGCACGCCGGTCACAGTGGATTTGGAGCGGGTCGCCTGCTCGATCTTATCGAGGACATTTAAGGCCACCTGGCGGATCGGCACGAAATCCCCGGACATCCGGCTCTGGAGCAGGCCGAAAATCTGCTTTTCCGTATCGGCCAGAATATCCTCCAGCCTTTCTTTTCCGGCATAGCAGCTATTGGCAATCTCCTCGTTAATCCGAATCAGCCGGCGCATGACCGCCTTTTCATGGACGATCTCCGCATAGGACCGCACATTGACCGAGGTGGGCACCGTCTCCATAATGTCCCGGACAAACTCCAGGCTGCACACCTCCGGCGGCACATCCTTTTCTTTCAGCCTGTCCTGAAGCGTCACCAGATCCACCGGCTTTCCTTCATTGAACAGCTCCACCATGGCTTCAAACATCACGCCATACTGGCGCTGGTAGAAATCATCGGCCACGACGATCTCCGAAGCGGCGATAATCGCCTCCCGATCCATCAACATGGCACCGATCACCGACTGTTCCGCTTCTATGCTCTGCGGCTGGACCCGCTTAATAAGCGCTTCATCCATCTGTCAAACCTCTCTTTGTATCTCCCGTTACGCCTCCACGACTTTCACGCGGAGCGCCGCCGTCACATCTTTGTGGAGCTTCACCGGCACCTCCGTGACGCCGAGGCTCTTGATCGGCTCCGGGAGCACCATTTTCTTCTTGTCAATATCCAGCTTAAGCTGTTCCATGGCAGCTTTTGCAATTTCCTTTGTGGAAACAGAACCGAACGTCCTTCCGCCTTCACCGGCCTTGATAGAGACTGTCACGCTCATCTCTTCCATCTCTGCGGCCAGCTTCTTTGCGGCAGCAAGCTGTTCCGCGGCTACTTTCTCTTCATTGGCTTTTTTAAGCTTCAAGTCATTTAAGTTTTTGGCATTCGCCTCCACGCCAAGCTTCTTCGGAAGAATGAAGTTTCTGGCGTAGCCGTCATTTACTTTAACGATCTGGCCCTTTTTTCCGAGAGCCTTTACATCTTCCAACAATACGATTTCCATATTAAAAATCCCCTTTCTTCTGCATCGCCCTGATGATGTCCTTGATTTTTTCCTTGGCTTCTTCCACGGTCACGCCGGAAAGCTGTGCCCCGGCTATGGTCCTGTGGCCGCCTCCGCCCAGTTTCTCCATCATGACCTGTACGTTGACTTCATCAATAGACCTAGCACTCAGATAAATTTTTCCTTCATACGGGGTCATGACGACAGCCGCCTTGATCCCCACGATGTTGAGCAGCTCGTTGGCCGCCTGTGCGCCCACGACCGTCGGGCTTTCCACGCCCTCCGACGGGCAGACGCTGATGGCGAAGGAGCCTTCAAACACCTCGGCCTGGCGGACGGCTTCCGCCCTGGCCTTGTAGTCTTCCATCTTATCCCGGAACAGCTTCCGCACCCTTGTCACGTCGGCGCCGTTCCGCCTTAAGAACGCGGCCGCCTCAAAGGTTCTTACGCCGGCCTGGCTCTTGAAATTGTTGGTGTCAATGACAATTCCGGCATACATGGCGTCGGCCTCCGCCGATTTCATGCGGATGCTGTCAGCCACATACTGTAAAATCTCCGCCACCAGCTCGCATGCCGAAGAAGCGTAGGGCTCCACATAGGAAAGCGTAGCGTTTGAGATCACCTCGCTGGACTGCCTGTGGTGGTCGATGACGACGATGGTTTTTACTAACTTCAAAAGCTCCGGCGCCTCCGTAAAGCTCGGGCGGTTCACATCCACCACAACAAGCGCCGTATTCCCGTCCACAGTCTCCGCCGCCTCGTCGCCGGTTAAAAACAAGTCGTCGGGATAATCGCTGTTTTCCACGAACCGGTCCATCATCGGGCGGACGGACGACGTCACCTCATTGATGACGATGCTGGCCTTTTTATTGAGGGCCGTGGCGATCCGGTACATACCGATGGCCGAACCGAAAGAGTCGATGTCGCCGATCTTATGGCCCATGATTAAAAGCCTGTCTTTCGTCTCGAGAAGCTCGCGCAGCGCGTGGGCCTTCACACGGGCCTTCACGCGGGTCGTCTTCTCAAGCTGCTGCGACTTCCCGCCGTAATACTGGATCTTCCCGCCGTCCTTTACGACAGCCTGGTCGCCGCCGCGGCCAAGGGCCATGTCGATGGCCGTCCTGGCATACTCATAATTCTGGATATACGTCTCGCCGTTCATACCCATGCCGATGCTTAAGGTCACGGCCATTTCATTTCCGATATTGACGTTTTTCACCTCTTCTAAGAGGTTAAAGCGGTCTTCCTCCAGATGCGCCACGTATTTCTGCTTGATGGCAAAGAAATATTTGTCTTTCTCCAGCTTCTTTACGATGCCGTTCATGCCGGAAATGTACTTGTTGATCCGCCGGTCGATTAGCGCAAGGAGAAGCGAGCGGCGCACCTCCTCGACGGTTTCAAGAACCTCATCGTAGTTATCGAGATAAATCAGGCCGGCAACCATTTTCTGATCGGTGATGGCCTGCATGTATGCGTGGATTTCCGTCTCGTCATAGAGATAGACGGCAAACACCTCGCCGCTCCCGCCCGACGGCTCTGCGTCTTCCAGAAAGCCGTCCTCAAGGCGGATTTGGAACCGCTTGACAATCACATGGTATCTGGATTCCTTATACGCGCAGTGGAACTCCGCCCGGTGTTCCGCAGCCGCAAGGGCTTCCTTCGTAATTTCAGGAAACAGGGCCGGCAGGTTTTTCCTGGCGTTTTTCTCCTCCTTCACCACGGCGGCAAACGCCCGGTTCATCCAGAGAATTTTTCCGTCCGTATCGGCGATCCCGTAGGGCAGCTCCATCGACGCCAGAAGCTGTTTCTGGCTTCCGGTAAACTCTGCCGCATAGGAAATGAGGCCGGCCGCCAGCCTTTTTCTCCCGTACCAGAACAGGAACACGGCACAGCCCAGATAGAGTACGGTAAACACGGCCATCAGTGCACCGGCCTGCGGCGAGACAAGTACAGCCGCCACGTTTCCGCACACCACCAGGATGGACAGCACAAGGGGCCACTGCATATATTTCTGCAATATATTTTTGACCTTTTTATCCTCTTTCATAGTCTTCTCCTATCATTTCCCGCAGGCAGCCTATGCCGGCAAAATCCAGGGGAATGCCTGCGATAACTGAACAGCTTTGGAAACAGTATATCATAATTGAAAGCATTTGTAAATTTTAATCCGATGACTTTCCGAGCCAAACGCATCCAGCCGTTTCTCTCCCCTTTTTCTGCCCGGATATGGGCTTATGCCACCGTTTTCTTTCTCCTGCCCGCGCCCATTCTCCATACATTTTTCGACTTCTAACGATAAATTACGACTTTTTATTGCTTTTTATTTGTTTTTTGCGATTAAATTTCTAAGTCCACACCTTTTCTGCATTTTCTTTCACATCTCTATCAAGTAAAACTGATACAACAAAATTCTACATGGATAGACAGGTGTCCCCATGATTTTGATGAAAAAATACCATATTGTATGCAAGGACGGCCTTTATCATGCTGTTTCTGACGAAAATGTGTGCTGTCCCTGCTGCGGCGGTTCGCTTCGTGTCCGTGACAGCAAGAAGCGCGGCATCATTATGGCCGACGGAAAAATCCAGGTTTTCCTGCTCCGGCGGCTGAAGTGCGGAACCTGCGGGGCCCTTCACCTGGAACTTCCCGACATTTTCATTCCATACAAACGATATTCCAGAGATGTGATTGAAAGGGCGTCTGCCGGCCGCTTTCCTGACTGTCCTGCGGAAAATTCCACCATTTATCGCTGGAGCCGCCAGAAGGATCCGTAAAAGCACGGATCTTCCATCCTTTTGCAGGCGGGGCATTATCTTCGCTTTTGCGTCCTGCCCCGTCTGTCCTGCTGCTGAAATATGCTTTGGAGAGAACCCTGTCTCATCTCTGTTTTTCTGTATTCTGTATTGGATTCTGGCTTTTTCGCGCCGCTTCCCCTGTTTTTACAAGATATTCCATGGCTGCCGCAGGATACCTGCCGGCAGCCGTCTCCCCTGTCAGCATCAGGGAGGAAGCCCCGTCTAAAACGGCATTGCAGATATCCAGAACCTCGGCCCTTGTCGGGACGGCCTGCCGTTCCATGGAGTCGAGAAGCTGCGTCACGACCATGAACGGTTTTCCGGCTTTCCGGCAGCGCGCTGCCAGCTCCTTCTGGACCCCGGGAAGCTCCCACAGGGGCATGGCGTTCCCCAAGTCGCCTCTGGCAATCACGATTTCGTCTGCGGCAGGGAAAAGCTCTTCCAAATTCCGGACGCCCTGCATATTTTCAATTTTTGCAAAAATACGGACATTTCCGGCTCCGGCCGCACGGAGCGCCTCTTTAAGCTCCATGAGATCCCCGCATGACCTGACAAACGGCTGCATGACGCCGGTGACGCCGTATTTTGCTGCAAGACGGATGTTTTCGCGGTCACTGTCTGTGAGGGCCGGCATCGGGATTGTCTTTCCGACAACTGCAAGGCTTTTCTCCGGCTTTATCATGCCTCCGCGGCATACCCTTGCCTCTGCTGTTTTTCCGTTGTTCTTTTGTATGACGAATTCCAGCCTGCCGTCGTCGAGGAGCACAGTATCATTCGGCTCTATATGGGAGAGGAACGGCGCCGGAATGGGGAGGCCTCCCTCGCCAAAGAGGAGAATGCTGTTCTCCTGTGCAGGAATTTCTTCCGGGATTTTTCCAATGCGGAGCTCCGGCCCCCGCAGATCAATCAAAATTTCCGGCCGTTTTGCACAGCCGGCAGCGGCCTTCTGAACCAAGGAAAGCCAGGCGCCGTTTTCTTCCAGGCCGCCGTGGGATAAATTCAGGCGCACGCCTGTCATGCCGGCCCGGAACATGGCCTCAAGGATCTTAGGGCTGCTGCATGCCGGCCCGAGTGTACCGTAATACTGCATTTAAATGGACTCCTTTCGTATGGGTGGTTGGGTGGGCGAAGGGACATGTCTTTTCCATTACTATATCACGCCGGCAATGGTTTTTCCAGCCGTGCCGGACATGCCGGCCGGCCGCTTTCCCTTCCGGCGCGGGCAGTCTCGCAGATTTTGGTCTGGCACCTGTGAGGCGGAATTTGGCGTACCTGTCTGGACTCCCATCCTTTTTCGCATCTGATGATCGGCACCTGACGTTCTGTGGTCTGGCACTGGAGGGCCGATGTTTTCACTTCTCTCATACTCATCCGCTTCTGTCTGTTTCCCGGATTCTGCCGTCTGCGCTGTCTGTCATGCCGGAATCCGGGCACTTCTCTTTTTCAGGGCAGATGCCAAAATTTACCTGACAAGGCTAAAAGCATGCGTTTCCTGCCGTGTGAAAAGAATGCTGTTTGCAGGTTTCCCTGCCTGCGGCGGGCCGCACAAGCGGCATTCTTCCTCTTCGCCGCAATGCGATTCTGCCCTTAGAGCAAAAAAATATCCCCATCCAGGCGGCAGACAGAGATGCCTGCCCGGACAGGGACATGCCAACGGCTCCGGAAACGGGTCAGTCGGATTCGTATTCAATTCCGATAAATTTTTCTGAATCAAAAAAGTCTTTCAACGAAATCTCCAGCCCGCTGCACAGCTTGCTGATGGTGAACAGGCCGGGATTTTTCGTTGAGCAGTCGATGATATGCATTAACGTCGTCAGCGGTACGCTGGACTTATATGCCAGTGCATAATAGGAAATCCCCCGAAGCCTGCAAAGTTCCGAAATTCGCTCGGATAATATCTTTTGTTCGTGCATTACTGTTCCTCCCGAATATGGCACTACGGTTTTACAGCTCATGCGATGAGTATAATATAAGATGAAACGCTATTAGTACCATATAAGGTAAAAGCCGCAATTTTTTCCAATATTTCCCATATCGTTTTACAACAATATGATTTTTCACCGCCTTTCCGCCCTTTATCCGGCTGTTTGGTTCACAAAGAGCAGGGCTTCGCTGACGCACCGTCTGCCCATGGAGCGCTCCATGTTCCGGCTCCATAAAAAAAGCAGATTCCGCCGCAGTATAGAATAAAGGGCGAAATCTGCTTTTCTTATCTTACTCAAATTTGTTTCTGCTGGCAATGCATTTTTTCATTCTATCGGTATTTCCAGATTCCATGCACGGCGTAGCTGAAAAAACAGAGGCCGGAGCGCAGAAGCCCGAAGCCCATGTACCGATATACCTTGAACGTCATCCGCGCGGACTTAAGCTTGCTTCCGGACTTTCCTTTCATGCTCAGACGGTATTTTAACAGCGGTTCATTGACAGCGCAGGCATAGCCATACTTTTTTAACACCTTTAGCCATGTGATGTAGTCCTCGTGGCTGTCTTCATGCTCCATGGGGAATTCGGCCGCGGCGGTGCGCCTTATGAGGACGGAGGAACAGTTGATGCTGTTGTGGCGCAGAAGATCCCGGTAGGTGATGCGTTCCCGCACCGGGATGATTTTTCCCATGGAGGTGCCGTCTGCATGCATCAGCTCCCTGGCCGTGCTGCACAGGACGGCGCCGGTCTCCTCTATTTTGGCAAGCTGCTTTGTGAGCTTTCCAGGCGCCCACCAGTCGTCGGAATCCAGGAAGGCGACAAATTCTCCGGCTGCCAGGCTTACGCCCCGGTTCCGGCTCCCTGCGGCGCCCAGATTTGATGGATTTTCATAATAGCGTACCCGAGGGTCGGAAAGGTAGGGGCGGACGGCGCCGGCCGTGCCGTCGGATGAGCTGTCGTTGATGATGAGGAGTTCCAGCGGCACGGTCTGGAGCAGGACGGACTCGATGGCCTGACCGATGGTTTTTTCTGCGTTGTGGGCCGGCATGATGACGGATACCGTTGGTGACGGCATGGGGGTTCCTCCTTATTTTTTCTTGATGGCCTTTAGGAGTCCCGTCGCCGCAGCTGATTTTGTTAAATGCCATATGCGAGGGAATCTGAGTGCCTTTCGATGGGCATGTAGAGGTAATGTGCTTTTTGAGGCTTCTGTGCGGGCCGTAAGACCCTCGGAAGCTTAAACACATAGGGATTTTGGTTTTTGTATGCTGCGCGGCTTCTGAGGCCTCCTGGAGCGTTAGGAGCTTGGTTGAGGAAGGGCAAGCAGGTCTTTGAACGCTGAAGGAAGGAGATGGCGCCGCGATGTGGTTTTATCATAGCGGATATTGGAGGAGTTGGCAAGTGGGGAATGGGAGAATGTACAAAGTTAGCCATATGAAACGCCGGTGCTGGAAAGTGTCACACTTCTAAGCACCGGCGTCATATTCTTTTATACATAAGATGTAAACAGCTCCAATTTTCCTTCTGCCATACAAGTTCCGTATCCATACGGCAGAATCATACTGTCGCCTTTTTTTACTGGAATCCCACCAATCTTACCCCTGCCTTCCATAACATTGACAATCATAAAGGGATGGCTCTGCACCAAAGGCGCAGTGCTTTCAATTCTCCACTGATCCACAGTAAAGGCAGCTCCGGAAACCATTCGCTTGCACATATAACCATCGCCGCTTTCTATTTCCGGGCTCTGCACACTTTCCGTATGGGGACACCGTATCACATCAATGCTTTTCTCAATGTGGAGCTCCCTCGGTTTTCCGTTCTGGAGACGGTCATAATCATAAAGACGGTATGTAATGGCCGAATTCTGCTGAATTTCCAGAAGCATGGTTCCGCTTCGGATCGCATGAACGGTTCCCGGTTCAATCTGGAAAAAATCTCCTTTTTTAATCGGCCGTATCTTGATCAGATCCAGGAACCGCTTCTCCTCGATCATGCTGCGCAGTTCTGCCCGGTTTCTGGCATTATGTCCAATCACGATGTCGGCGTCCGCATCACAGTCCAGGATATACCAACATTCCGTCTTACCGAGCGCTCCGTTTTCATGAATTCTCGCATAAGCTGTGTCCGGATGCACCTGAATGCTCAAATCTGTCTTGGCATCAATAATTTTTACCAGGAGTGGGAAGACCTCCCCAGGAAGATTGCCGAAAAGTTCTCTGTGCTTTTTCCAGAGCCAGCCCAAAGTTTTCCCCTGAAAACGTCCGTTCCGAATCCGGCAGTCTCCCTGTTCATGGGCGCTCACAACCCAGGCTTCCCCTGTATCCTCACCGGGGATCTCGAAGCCAAATGCCTCCCGCATCCTGTTTCCGCCCCAAATCATCTCCTTAAATACCGGCTCCAGGAATATAGGTTCCTTTATCATCTTTCTAGCACCATTTCCAGTTCTTTAGTCAGCTGCCTTTCTAATTCGGCTGCCGCCTCTCTGTTCTCTGCACAGACCGAAAGATACAATTTCAGCTTTGGTTCCGTTCCGGACGGACGGACGACAACAGAAAGATTCCCTTCCAGTTCATATTTCAGGACATCTGAAACCGGCAGATCAATGCTCTCCTGGCTGCCATTTTCTTTCCACTTTACGGATTCCTTAAAATCACTGACGGAAAGAATTTTTCTCCCAAGCCATCCAGTCAGAGAGGTCTTTCCCTGGAAACCATAGTCTGCGCGGAACCGTTTCATAATTTCCTGCATTTTTGAAAATCCCTCTGCGCCTTCAAAGGCATAGCTGTGAAGTGTATTCAGACAGTATCCATACTTTTCATACAGTCCGTTCAGCACCTCCAAAAGGCTTGTCCCCAGACTTTTATAATACGCGAACATTTCGCTGATCATAAGAGCGCCATCCACCGCATCTTTATCCCGGACATAACCTCCGGTCAGATACCCATAACTTTCTTCAAAGCCAAGGATAAAACGGCTCTCCTCACCTTTCTTTTCCAAAAGCCCGATCTGCTCTCCTATAAACTTAAAGCCAGTCAAAACATCGACCGTCTCCACCCCATAATCTGCCGCAATCTGTTTTGCCAGATCCATTGTCACAATGGTCTTTACAAATATTGGCTTCTCCGGCATGTTCCCAAGAGCTGTCCTGCTTCTGCATATAAAATCCAGAAGTAAAAGGCCAACTTCATTGCCCGAAAGAAGAACATAATCTTCACCATCCCGAACTGCTATCCCTACACGGTCGCAGTCAGGATCTGTTGCAAGCAGCAGGTCACTTCCCAATTTCTTGGCATCCCTGAGCCCCAGCTCCAGCGCCTCCCGCACCTCCGGATTCGGGTATGGGCATGTTGGAAAATTCCCGTCCGGCTTCTCCTGTTCTGCCACAACCGAGATATTGGTAAATCCGTTTTCTTTCAGACAGCGTGTTACACATTTTAACCCGGCCCCGTTTAACGGTGTATAAACGATGGAAACATTCCGATCCATCTCTTCTTTTCCGCAAAGGGACTGGGACGAAACAGCCTTTATATAGGAATCAACTGTGTCCGGGCCAATATAGGAAATAATTCCTGAAGACGCTCCGTCTTCAAACGGCATATACTTGACATCCCGAAACATGTCAACAGAATCTATCTCTTTTTGGATCGCTTTTGCCGCTTCTGTCGTAATCTGGCAGCCATCCGGCCCGTAGACCTTGTATCCATTATACTTTGCCGGATTATGGCTGGCCGTAATAACGATTCCGCCTGAGCATGCCAGTTCACGCACAGCAAAGGAAAGAGCTGGCGTGGGCATCAGCTCCGGGTAAATAAAAACCCGTATTCCATTGGCAGCAAACACTTCCGCTGCTGTCTTCGCAAACAAATCGGACTTCAACCGGCTGTCATAAGCAATGGCCACGGACGGGCCGGTAAAATTTTTATTGATGTAATTGGAATATCCCTGTGTGGCTTTCGCCACTGTATAAACATTCATCCGATTCGTGCCTGCGCCAATCACGCCCCGCAGGCCGCCGGTTCCGAACTCCAGATCACGGTAGAAGCGATCCTCGATCTCGGGAGCGTCCGTTTGGGGAGACAGGGAGGCGAGTTCGGCGGTGAGATCAGAATCTCGCAGGCATTCGGAATTCCAAAGTTCCCACTGTACTGTTACTCTATGTTCCATTTGACTTTTCCTTTCCGTAGTTATGTTTAATACGTTTTAGTCCCTTCCATACATATCCCTCGTATATACCTTCTCCTTCACGTCTTCCAGCTCTTCGCTCCACCGGTTTGCCACAATCACGTCTGACATTTCCTTAAATTCCTCAAGATCCCGGATCACCTTTGAGCGGAAGAACTCTTCTTCCTTCATCGCCGGTTCATACACCACCACTTCGATCCCTTTAGCCTTCAGCCGCTTCATGACTCCCTGGATGGACGACTGCCGGAAATTGTCCGAGTTAGACTTCATCGTAAGACGGTAGATCCCCACTGTCTGCGGTTTCCTTGCAAGTACCTGTTCCGCAATAAAGTCCTTTCTCGTCCGATTTGCCTCTACGATTGCCCCCATGATGTTATTGGGGACGTCATGGTAGTTTGCCAATAACTGTTTCGTATCCTTTGGCAGACAATAACCGCCGTATCCAAAGGAGGGATTGTTATAGAAATCGCCGATCCGTGGATCCAGGGAAACGCCGGAAATGATCTGCTTTGTATCCAATCCCCGTACCTCTGCATATGTATCCAATTCGTTAAAATATGCCACCCGCATCGCCAGGTAGGTGTTGGCAAACAGCTTGATTGCCTCCGCTTCCGTGGAATTCGTAAACAGCATCGGAATCTCTTTCTTTAATGCCCCTTCTGCCAGAAGGCCCGCAAAAACACGGGCACGCTCCGACTGCTCGCCGACAATGATCCGTGAGGGCCATAAATTATCGTAAAGGGCGCGGCCCTCCCGTAAAAACTCCGGGGAAAACAGCAGGTGGTCTGTCCCAAACTTCTCTTTCATGGCTTTTGTATAGCCCACCGGCACCGTGGACTTGATAACCATGACGGCATCCGGGGCATACTCCAACACCTGGCCGATGACCTGCTCTACGGAACTGGTATCGAAATAGTTTTTTACCGGGTCATAGTTGGTTGGCGTCGATATGATGACAAACTCGGCCCCGGAAAATGCCTGCCTGGCATCGGTGGTCGCCTTCAGGTTCAGATCTTTTTCTGCCAGGTATTCTTCCAGTTCTTTATCCGCGATGGGAGAACGCCTTTTGTTGATGAGCTCGACTTTCTCCGGCAGAATGTCAAAAGCGGTAACTTCATTGTGCTGAGCCAGCAGGACGGCGTTGGACAGACCGACGTAGCCTGTGCCGGCGATGGTGATCTTTTTCATATCATTCTCCTTTTACATACCAGATCAAAAATGTTAATGCTTAGATACGCAAAGAAATCCCCTAAAATTGTCGACAACCGGTGCAGCAAAATCGTTGCAGTTATGGTATCTCCGGGAATTTTATCCCGAAGCATGTATAAAAGCAAAAATTCTCTGACACCAATTCCTCCTGGCGCACCCGGAACAACAAAACCGACGACCCATGCGATCACATAAGAAGCCATGATTTCCCGCCATTCCATATAAAACATTGCGCCTGGGTACAAAATACAAAAAAGCAGCAACAATGTAATGGCTCCGCACAAAAGAAATGCTATGTAGCCGAGGCTGGATACTGCATATCCGCATAAAACAGCTCTATTTAAATATCTTTCAATAAGAGCTTTGCATTTTTTTCCAAATTTCAGCCATCCAATAACCGCCAGAACCAGCATAACCAGCATTCCTGAGGCGAAAAGGAGAGGAAGCCGCGGATGCCAGACAGCAGAGACAGCTGTCTTCAGCTCATCAAAAGTAAATACGGCAGCTATTATCAGCGCCATCGCCGCAACCCCCGCCACTTCCAAAATTGAACTGACAAGAACATCTTTTTGATCCAATCCAGCTTTAGCAGCAAACAAGTTCCGTTCGACGTAATGCATCACATTTCCAGGAAGATATTTCCCAAGATTGGCTTTCAAATATACCCGGTACATTTCCCGTCCGGAAACCTTGCTGTCGCCAATGCTTCCTAACAAGTTTCCCCAGGAGCAGGCCATAAAGTACTCGGAAGCAGCAATCAGGAACATGCCCAATGTGCAGCCGGCGGCAGCGGCAAACGGACTTGTTATCATTTCCGGATCAAGTCCCAGCCTTGAAACAGCAATTACAACAAACAACAGCGAAATAGCCATAATAGCTTTGCCGGCAATGGAAATTATTGTTTTCATTTAAGTTCCTCGTTCTCTATAAATCGCCCAGATTGACAGTCATATTTCTTCTTTATGTAAAATTTCTTACTGTTTCCATAACTTTTACAATCATGAAAACAAAGATCAGAAATAGAGAAAAACTTTCCTGAGGCCACATGCCGGACAGAAGGGCTGTCCGCCCCTTCCAGGCAAACAGGCTTTGGGCTTTCGATTTCATCTTCTATCTGAAGCACTCCATCTTGAAAGGTAATTTTTCGCCGGAACGCAATATCCGTGTGCTTGTCCACCAAGATAATCTTCTTTTTCAAAAAACGAATAATTTTATTTCCTGCCACAAAAGCAACAGCACGAAGGCCCAAATGAAGAAACGGGCTCCCTACTTTTAATGTTACCAGGTTAAAATGCCCGGAAACTGTCAAGCTGTTTCCTTTCTGCTTCACTATATAGGATGGATCCTGCCAGTTCGTAACGGCAATTTTCCCCTTCCCATAATTAACACGGTACCCAAAATCTGCGAACACCTGCTCTCCTTTGCCATATAGCTTTAGAACACCCCCTTTGCGGGCACCCACGATCATATAAACAGGGATTCCTCTTTCTATCCACTCAGAATGGCTCCAGAACCCTGCATCTGAAAAATACGTACTTTTTCCCGCATGAAAAGGCAGAACCACTTTTTCTGTACACGTTGCTCCGCCCTGAATTTCCTTTTCCAAAGCTCTTAGAAAAGAATGGAGAAGGTAGTGAGAGCAATATCGGTCATCCACAGAATCCATAAAAAATCCTGTTTTGTCTGCATCTTCGAACAGCCAGTCCCTGGCCGCCTCCGCTTCCGGATACCCCAGCTGCCTCATAACTTCCAAACCATTTGGGAGAAAATACGTTGTATTTCTGGATCCATATTCCCCACCGGCTGTCCTGTCCGGATGAATAAAAAATAAGAGAAACGAGAGTATCTTTTCTAAAGGTTTTAAGACGCGCTCATCCCGGCTCATCCAATAATATTCCGCCATCATATCGAAAAAAACGCTCAAATATCCAATATCTGCACCGCCGTATTCTGGAAAAAAGCCGTCTTCCGACTGGACTTCAAGAAGGAGGAGAAGTTTCCGATTTACCGCCGAGAGAACCCAGTTTTCCTTTGTTATTGTGTAAAGAGAATATAATGCGGTTATGGAAGCCATTTCCTGATTATAGGCCTCAGTTTCCCGATGGGATGCTAAGTACTTCCCGGTTCTAGAAAATGCCTCCGTCAGTTTCGGCTCATCCATATTTAGCCTCTTATATGTTTCACAGGAAGAGTACAAGGAAAAAGCCGTCGGCGGAAATCCATGTTCGAACGGATAATACTCATTAAAACTCCCATCCTTTAATTGAATTTTTTCCCAATAATACACAGACGCTCTCGCCCAGTCCTTTACGTCCTCCCGTCCATAAAATACGTTCCCCGGATATGGCACCGTAGTAAGCAAGGCAATAGAAAGCCCAGTCTGCTGAAGGATGGCAGAAGAAAAGTCCCTGATTTTCAAATGCCAGAAATTTCTGTCGCAGCACCCGTATGTAGGAGAATGGCGATCACGATCTACCTGGGTCAGCACTTTGGGAACCGTTTTGTTTATAAAATCCATGTATTTTTGCATGATTCAAGCACCCTCTAGTTTTCAAATTTCTTTTCATGTTTATCCAAGAATGGTGTTAATAACGCCTTAAGCGGAAACCAAAAATACAACCGGCGCAGGACACGTTTCACCGCCAGTTTTCCACTTCCGTTTCTCTCGGTCGGCAGTGTGCATGTATTATAAAAAACCTGTTCCCGGAGATCCTGTTTACGTTTTTGAATCGCAGGCGTTTTCTCATAATATCCAACCGTCACAAGAGCAATCGGTGAATATGTATCTGGAATAGAAAAAATTCGTCTTAAAACTTTTTTTGTTGGCAAAAAATTCACCCAGCAAGCCCCTACGTTCAAGGAATATGCCATAAGCAACATGTTTTGAACGCATGCAGAGGCACTTTGAATATAATCCTGATATTCTAAGTTATCCGTACGATTATCATAGAGCACCAGGATTGCCTGGTTCACGTCTTTTAAGAAAGAAGCAGCACCATTTTTAACCATGCTTGCAAACTTCCCCTTCTCATCAATGATGATGAACTTCCAGCCTTGAATGTTGCATGCGCTTGGAGCCCATGTACCGGCCTGAATAATCTCCAGTAAGATATCTTTTGGTACAGGTTCCTGAGAATATCTTCGTATGCTGCGTCTTCCATAGATTGCCTCTTTAAGCTCCATACTTCTCCTCCCCTTCTTTGCCTGCATCGCCATACGTCAATTCCCTCACATGGTACTGGATATCCTCCAGGATTTTCCTGTTTGCCGCAATCACGTCCGCCTGAAGGCCTACGATCACGGTTTGGATTCCAATCATAATCAGAAGGCTTGCCAGGATTAGGGATTGGACATGGCCGCCGCCTGCCCCCTGGAACAGGAAAACCAGGAAACGGATCCCGAGAAGGACTCCGAGAACCAGCGGGATCGCCCCAAGGATCGTAAAAAAGCGCAGGGGCTTGTACATCATAAACGCCCGGATAATGGTCAGCATAGATTTCTTTACATAGCCGAACATGCTGCTAAAAAGTCTGGAAGGGCGCAGCTCCCCATTGGTACGAATAGGGACAGAGGTCATCGCAATTTTGTCCCGTCCAGCCTGGACAATGGTTTCCAGCGTGTATGTATATTCATTCACCACGTTGAGCCTCATGGCCGCCTCGCGGCTGTATGCCCGAAAGCCGCTTGGGGCGTCCGGGATATCGGAATTAGACGCCTTGCGGACAACCCAGCTTCCGAAATGCTGGAGTTTTTTCTTGAGCGGAGAGAAATGCTCGGTCTGGTCAATGGGGCGCTCACCAATGACGATGTCCGTTTTGCCTTCCAAGATTGGACGAACCAGTTTTTCAATATCGTCGCCGCAGTACTGGTTGTCCGCGTCGGTATTGACGATGATATCGGCACCGTTCCGCAGGCAGGCATCCAGTCCTGCCATGAAGCCTTTGGCGAGGCCTTTGTTGCGTCGGAAGTTCACAACATAATGGACACCCCAGTTTTTGGCCACCTCGACAGTGTCGTCCTTACTGCCATCGTTGATGATGAGATATTCGATTGTATCAATGCCGTCGATATGTTTGGGGAGGGCATTGAGAGCGATTTCCAGGGTTTCTGCTTCGTTGTAGCAGGGAATTTGAATAATTAATTTCATTTCTTTTTTCCTTTTTTCGCAACAGTAAATAATGTTTAACCTTTATACATTTCTACATTTGTAACTTCAAAAATTGCCCCCTCGTCAATATACAAACGCAATTCAATATTAGGGAGACTTTCTTCTAAGCAAAAATCAAGCATAATCATTCCAGAATTTATAATATCTTTTCTTCCCAATATTGTTGAGCCACTTACCACTTCAAAATATCCTTTTGAATTTTCCTGCTCGCCATTTATAACTTTAACATTCAGCTTTACTTTGTAGTTAGATGGCTCTAATATATAATATGGGCCATACAGCAAAAATCCCTTTTCTCCGTTAGAAATAAACTTGTCCTCTATTTCTGTATTACGATTTTGACTAGAAAAAGAATTTAAACTAATATCTATATGATTATTCACGCCACTTCCCTTTTCCCATACAAAATAATTTCCTAGGGAATGTTTTATTGTTAGCCCACCTGGTCTTTCTAGAAATGGAGACGCATTTGAACCCAGCAAATAGTAGTTACCTGTCTCTTGTTCCAATTCTTCAACGGTTTTTGCTATTATCTTTTTATCCTTCATTGCCATTTGAAATATAGCTTTAGAGGTACTTTTCCCCCAATAGTCTTTGTTATCTAGCAAAAAATATATTGTTTTATCGTTTAGCTCATCTTGTACATCCCCTACTAGACTATATATTCTGGAGTAATTTTTATGCACAGGAACAATAGCAGCATCTATACTCCTCAACGCATTAAATCCCCCGTAGAAGGCAATTACACCAGCAACTATATAAATATATCTTCGTTTAAAAAAGTATCGAATAACTGCTAGCAAAAGAAACAAAGCAATGACCGTGAAGAGCATTTTATCAATATTCAAACTATCTTCATCAATAAAACTAAATATTGCATTTGAACAGGCTATTGAATATTTTGAGGCGCCTTCTTTTAATATTTTGTATCCGATCAAATAACCGCTGCAAATAAAGGCAATCACACTGCAACTTCCAAGATTACTTTTATACTTTATTGGACTAACACAAAATATTTCCAACGAACTCAAACCTATAATCGGAATTATTATCAATTCAATATATCTACCATAAATATAGTGATCAATTCGATTGGCATTTATTAATGCCAAACTACCCATGCATACTGTAATGCTTAAGCAGACCAACAGAAAAGCAAATAGATACTCTGTCGTAGACAATTTTTGTAGCTTCCTTTTAAGCACATCATATATTCTGCAAATAACATAAAAAAGACAAAAATATGATAATAGAAGGGTTGATACACCACAATACAATAGCTGGCCTAAGATTATCATGCCAAAATTGATAATACCTTTTGATGTAAATAAGCCGGCTATTTTTTGCAATTCTCCGGCAAAATCATTCACATCACCAGCATTGTTTCCCCACAAGGTCTCTTTAAAATAAGACTTTAATAAGTACCATATGAGTAATTCTCCAACAAAAATGAGGAAAAATAATCCCTGTTTCTTGACATCAATTTTTTTCTCTTTTAAAGCCACTATAACAATAAATAAAAATGATAAAACAATGCTTATCATCCTTGTGTGAACCATTAGCGAAAAAACACAGCATATTGATGCCAGTATTAAGTATGACATTTTCTTTTGTTGGAAAAATTTAATCAACAAATAAATCAATACCCAAATCAATAAATTAAGCAGTGTTTCGCTCCAAGCAATATGTGTGTTTACAATATAGTTAGAATTCAAACAAACTGCCGCTGCAATAAAAAGCCTTTTATAATACTTTACCTGAGAATACAATTCCTGAAAGCACAATAAAATAATGCCAAATGTTACTATTCCCAAAATACTGTTTAGTACAATCGCTGCCTGATATGCCAATTCCGGAGTATCAAAGACTTTAATAATTGGTGCTAATAAAAAGCCATAGCCATAACTATAATTTGCAACTCCGCGCAGCGTTCCAGACCAGTCATATCCCGCTAGTAATGCTCCATTACTCCAATAGCCAAACTCGTCATCTAAGACATAAAAGGCCGAAAAGCTTCTAACGTGCCATAAGTATAATCCCAAGACACATGCGGACATTATTATCGTACCTACTATCTTACCTATCTGCTTTTTTTCCACGCCTGCCCTCCCAGTTCACAAAGCATACACAGTCATTAAGTCTGAGTATGCTTTTCTCCTATATACACGCACTCAAACTATCTGAAATATTCCTCACTTCTTCACGTGAATATTTTTTTTCTGCCAATTCATCCGCGATTCCCTTTAATACGTTTTCTGTCAAGGGAGAAGCTTGTTGCGGAAGCTCAATGACATCTTTATATAATTTCCCCACCACCTCCAGATCTAAAGTTTTTTCCGCATACAACCGTGCATTCTTTCTTAATGTACTTCTATATTCAGAATCAGCAATCAGCATTTTAAGTGCTCCAAAAATATTGTCCGCCTCGTGATTTATTGTTAAATCCCTCGCATCTGGCAACTTAATACATGCATCATCTGGAATTTCCGAAAAGCTTCCTATGTCATTTACTACAACAGCTTTCCCCTTAGAAAGAATACGCATTAAGCTTCCGCTAGTTTCCCCATTATATGGATACCTAAGGTTTAGACAAATATCTACCGCATCAATATATTTTTGAAAAATTTCCAAATCTATATATCCGGTAACAATTACGGAATCTGCCAAATTGTTTTTAGATACAAACTCATTAAAATCTGTTTCAATTTCTTTTGCTAATTTCCCCACACAAACAAGACATGCCGTTTCTTCTTTTCTCAGTCTTTTAAACGCATGTAAAATTGGAAAAATGCGTTTTGTCTCATGGATATAGCCAAACATGCCTATTATCATACCTTTATTTAACAGCCCCAATTCTTGCTTGGCTATATTCTCATCGGGAATATCCTGAATAATTGCATAATGCGGGATTGTATGAACCTTATACTCAATGTTCTTTCTCAACAGCTGTTCTGCAGCCCATTCACTATGAACAATAATTTGAGTTGCATAGTTTACTACTGCTCCATTTATCACCATTTCATATATTTGAGGTTGTGTTTTGCCAGTCCTATATTCCTCTAAATATGACTCTACTTTCGTCTTATCATAATCTTCCAACAAGAATTTTTTGTACATGCTATAATTGCGTTTTGACATACTTACATAATGTAACGCTCCATGCAAATTATAGTCATGCAGTACAACAATCCCACCATTTCTAGAAATGTAAGGAAGCATATAAGTGTGATACGAAGAGTTTCCCATTTGATAAATGGTGCGGTAGTAAGGTTGTTGAGTCTTATACTTCCTGTGATTAAATATTTTGATAGTATGCGAAGATACACCAGATGCTTCATATCCATCATCAATAAATATATCAATGTCAAAATACTTATTAATTTCTCCAATAATATCTACGCTATAATCTGAAATTCCCGATTCGACAGGGGGGAGCGGTGTGAAAAAAGCAATTTTTTTTCTTGCCGTTTCTTTTTCACCATTTTTCACATTCAGTTTATGAATGCTTTGCAATAACCATTGCGCCACATTTTCCCATTGAAAAATTTTAAGTCTCTCTCTTCCTTTCAATCTCAATTCTTCAAGATCACAATTTGTTAAAGCTTTTAAGATTCCCCGCGATACATCCTCCTCAGAGAAAGGATTCACTAATATAGCAGCATCTCCTGCAATTTCAACAAGGCTCGAATTATTGGAGGTAACTACCGGAACATTGCATGCAAACGCCTCAACAATCGGCAAACCAAAGCCTTCATATTTAGATGGGAAAACCATCAGTGATGCCAAATTATATAAAAATACCAGTTCTTCATCGGACGCGAAATTAGTAAGTACGACTTGATTTTCCACACCACATTCAATTGCCAAATTATGATATTTTTCGACGGATGTTTGTGAAAGCTTGCATACAATAACTAATTGATAATCCCCTCTAACTTCTTTGGAGAGTTTTCCGTAAGATCGAATTAAACCTTCTATATTCTTTCTTTCATCATCCCCTCCCGTGCACATGATATATTTTCCGTGAATGCCAAATTTTGTATATAACCTTTTTTGCTCATCCAAAGATATATTGATCATTCGAAACTGTTCATTTATTGCTCCCCATATAACATCAATTCGATCCGCCGGAAAATCTAAATAATGAATCAAATCCGTTTTCACGCTGTTCGAAATAACCAACAGGCGGTCACACCAGCGCAGCATATCTACACACGACATGTACCACTTATAAGAATTTTTGTCTGTCAGATAATGTTCTTTCATAACATAAGGAATGATGTCATACACAATAGCCACTACATTGACGTTTTGAAACCACTCTTTTCTATACGGAAGAACATGTCCATCAAATGGGGAAGTAATAATAAAGATATCAATTTCATTTTTCTTTATGAAATTTTGTAAAATCTTTCCAAAAATTTCTTTATACGGTTCATGTGCCAAAAACTGTTCTTTCCCCAGATAGTAAAAGTCTTCTATTATATTTTCATCATCTGCATAAGATTTCCAAGAAAACTCCTCCATTATATTGAACATATAATAGTGATTTTCTTTGTCTGATTTAATCAGAGTTTTAAATAAACCAAATGCATAGTTTCCAATACCGCGATTCTTACTTAATGGGCCTAAAAGAGCAATATCATCAAACGCAATATTCATATTTACCAATCTCCTTATTAAAAGGCTTCTTTATCCACAAAAATTGAGTTGATACCCGTGAAAGCGTATTCAACATAATTAACAGATTCCATGAAATTTACAATTTCTTCGTTTTTTTCTCCAATTACCAATGTCGGGCGATATGGGATCATTTCCACAACAAACATAGCTGGGCGATAATGTTCAAAATCCCAGTTTTGTAAAATAGCCCATTCCATCCCTTCTACATCAATGTTTACAACTGTTGGAGCTTCATTTCCAAAATACTGTCTTAGTATGTCTTGTACTGTTATTGTTTTCACCGGTAAAACACTTTCCACTTTTAGTTCGGGATTTTCATGAATCATATCCCGGACAGCATCAAGATCCATAGAAGACAAACCGTCTCCGCTCATGATATAAAAACTTCTTGTTTCATCTGTTTCGGAATAAATGCACCGATTTAAGATGATATCACCAGAACGATACTCCTGGAGTTCTGGAATCAAACACGGATTTGCTTCTACAAGAACCCCTCTGGCTCCACGTACATATAGGCTATATGTATTACTTAGCTCAATTGCATGATTAGCCCCTAGATCCAAATATGTGCATTCAGAATAACCCCTTTTCAGGTGTGGCAACAGATATAAAAGAATACTGTCTTCTCCCGCTTGAGACGTTGTTCTCTTATCCCATGGATTAAATTTTTTGTTCTGCGTTTCTTCTAAGCGTTCTATCCGTTCTTGTAACTTAGATATAAAGGAAGTATCTATAAATGCCATTTGATGCATTATGTTTTTTTGCATATCAGCTAAAGCTGTTTTATTTTCATCTATGTTGTTCGAAAGTTTTATAATTTTTTGTTCTATATCTAGTTCTTTTTGTTCTAAGCATCGCGTGCTTGTAAAATATTTTTTTATTTCATCCAAATCCATTCTTAATTCATCATTTTTTTCAGAATATTTGTCCATTCGCGCTCCCTGTGAATCCATACGAGATGCAAAATGTTCAGATCGTAAATAAATTGACGTAATTTTTTCATCAAGGTTGACATTGATATTTCTCAGGGTTTCTACTTGAACCGTAAGTTCTTCTAATTTTTTCTTTAATACTTCGATTTTTTGTTCTGATGACGCCTTAATATCTGAAAAATTTTTCATTTGGCCATTCTGTGTTTTCTTCACTTCTTCCAGATTTCTCAGAACTTCATCGTATTTATTTTCTTGCCTCTCTTGCCGGAGATATGACTGATATAATTCTGTAACAGATTGCGTTAAGCGGCCCATGGCAGGGGTAACAGCATTATTAAACTCGGTTTGCTGGTTGCAAATCGGCTCAATATACCACTTCAGACATTTACGCATGCACTTCTTTATAAATAAAATGACCGGAGCCAAGATACGGTTTGACCGGAGTTCTCGATAAGCATAATTACTTCGGGTTCTCTCCATAATAGCAATATTTTGACACACTTCGCCAAGATAGCCGTCAATATGGCTTGGAGATGTTTCTTGTTCTGTTATGCTCCCCTGTTCTTCTAGTGTTTTATCTGTTTGCATATAAGCAAGCAATTTATCATATATAATCTGGCTTTTATCCATATTTATTACTGAACCTCCCACGAATGATCCAAATGCACGACACCAACACTGCGGTCATCAGACACAACATCGAAATGGCAATAATCTCGATAATAATCCATTGGCGCTCCGTCTTGATTGACGATAGCAACATTTAATACATATTTACCAGATAATAATGGCAGTTTATCTATGTGAAAACAAACTTTTCCATTCATCTTAGTATGAGGAATGTGTAAACGATCCAATTGCGTATTGTTTCCAACAATACACCTACCATCTAAATCAAAAATTCCTATTCCAAAAACATACTCTTCTAAAGCTTTGTTTACTTTATAATAAATCTCAAAGCTACACGGCATACCTGATGGTAATACTGTGGTTATTTCGGATTTATCATTTCGAATCTGAGCTTTTTCGATAATAATATAGTTAAGTCCAAAATGATTGGCCGAAAAGTCTATCATATCAACTTGCTCTTGTTCTTCCAGCTGTTCCTTTACATTCGTTTCTACAATTATGGACTGATCGGCTAAAACTTCATTACCCGTTTCAACACTCGACTTATTTTTCTCTCCCAATTTTTCTAATTTTTGTTGATTCATATATTTTAGATATGAATCAACAACCCTAGGTGCCGCACCTTCACTTGCTATTCTGCCATCCAAAATCCATATTGCTCGATTACAGAACCTCTCGATTGTCCCAGTATCATGCGTTACAAGAACTATCGTCATCCCAGATGCTTTTAATTCACGCAATTTATCAAAACACTTTGCCTGAAAATTAGCGTCACCTACTGCTAAAATTTCATCAATCAAAAGAATATCTGCATCAACATTAATCGCCACCGAGAATGCTAAGCGCATGTACATACCAGAAGAATAGGTTCGCACAGGATTATCTATAAATTCTTCCAATTCCGAGAATGCAATAATATCATCTAAACGAGCATCTATTTCCTTTTTGGTTAGTCCGAAAATTGATGCGTTAATATATATATTCTGCCGGCCACTCATATCCGGATGAAATCCCGCGCCTAATTCAATCAAACTTGAGACCCGTCCATTCATCGTGATCGTTCCAGTGTCCGGATACATTATGCGCGTCAGCAGCTTCAACGTAGTACTTTTTCCGCACCCATTCTCTCCAATTAATCCAACAGCTTCGCCTTTGCGGATTTCAAAACTAATGTCGTCCAAAACCACTCGATGACTATATTTTCTTCTATTCTTGAAGAGAATCTTCTCCTTTAATGTGCTTCCTTTGTCTAAATAGACCTTAAAAGTCTTTGTAACATGATCAACTCCAACGGCAATATCAGACTGCATCATAATTCCTCCGCAAAATGTCGTTTCAATTCCTTAAAAACCAAACAGCCCACGCACAAAAGAAGAATACCTAATAATGTGGCATGCATGAGTGTACTAATTTCCGGAGGCTTTTTCCCATAAAGAATATCTCTATATGCAATAATAATTGGTGTCATTGGATTCAGATTAAATATTGGGAGAACGCTTTCCGGAACAATCTCCATAGAATACATGATCGGCGTTAAAAACTGCCATGCCATAGTTATAATCCCGAGAAGGTATTCCAAATCTCTTATATAGACTGTCACAGCAGACGTTATCATTGCCACGCCTAAAGCCAGAACATATTCCACCAGCATAATAACAGGCAAATATAAAATCGCTCCCCAGTTTATTCCATGGCCCGATAGAAAGATCACTGCCAGAACAACCAGGAGGCTCAAAAGCATATTAACAAATTGACTGGTTACAAAAGAAATTGGTATAACCTCACGCGGAAAATATATTTTTTTTATCATATTCTGCTGCGCTAAAATGCATCCAGCACCACCAGAAACACTTGTGCTAAAGAATATCCATGGCACCAATGCCACAAATAAGAAAAGATAATATTCTTCAATATCGCTTCTTAAAATTACAGAAAACACTACTGTATATACAATCAACTGGAGAAGTGGATTTAAAAAGGTCCAGAAAAACCCCAAAATGGACCCCTTATAACGTCCCTTCAAATCTCTGCGTACAAGACTGAAAATCATTTCTCTATATGCATAAATTTCTGCTATCATCCGCACAGCTTCCTCGCTCTCTTATTTCCTTTACTTTAGCGATATTTCTTTCCTCCAAAACTCCAACGTCTCCCTTAAAGTCTGCTCCAGTCCAATCTCCGTTTTCCATCCCGTACACTCCTGAAGCTTTCTGACATCCGCCTCAATAATCGGCACATCCACCGGTCGAAATTTCCCCGGATCTTTTTCTACCGTCACTTTTACCGAAGCCAAACCGAGAATCTGTCCCAGAATCTCTTCGATGGAGACCGCATGTCCCGATCCCACATTGTAGGTTTCGCCAGCCTTTCCTCTTTCCATCAGAAGGACATAGGCCCGTACAACATCCCTCACATCCGTAAAATCCCGCTTTGCCGCAAGATTTCCAACTTTCATAACCGGCAGACGGACTCCTTTCTCAATTTCCGCGGCCTGCTTACAGAAATCAGCCACGACAAAAAGCGGCGCCTGATTGGGGCCCACATGGTTAAATGCCCGGACACTCATAATATCCATTCCGTAAGCATCTGAATAAATCTTCCCAACCATGTTTTGACATGCCTTTGTCGCCGCATAAAGATTTCCCGGCCGAAGAAGTGTTGTTTCCGAAATCGGGATTTCTTCCGGCTCCACATGGCCGTACTCCTCTCCCGAGCCAATCAAAAGAATCCTCGGTTTGTAGTCCAACTGCCTTGCAGCATCCAGAACTGCCAAAGTTCCTTTGATGTTGACGTCCACCGTCAATCCCGGATTCTTCCATGAAACAGCCACCGAACTTTGTGCCGCCAGATGAAAGATATAGTCCGGCCGCAGTACCTTTAAAAGCTCATAAACAGCCCCGGGTTCCAGAATATCCAGATCATAGATCTCCATATCCTCCCGCAGCATCGTTTCCTGTGCCATCTTAGTCGCCGCCAGGGTCCACTTCCCCTCAGAAAGGATCTGGCTGGCGAGATAATTGCCAACAAATCCCGCCGCGCCAATAATCAATGCCTTCTCCATATCTGCCTCAATCCTCTCAAAACATCCGGATTTTTCACCATCTTAAAGCTGAGCAATCCGCATCTCTTTTTCTGCCAGCTTCAGGTCGTTTTCCACCATACGCTTTACAAGCTCCTGGAAAGGAACCTCACGCTTCCAGCCAAGAGCCGCTTCCGCTTTAGCAGGATTTCCAAGCAAAACCTCAACCTCTGCCGGACGGAAAAACTTGGGATTCACAGAAACAACTGTCTTTCCCGAAACCTTGTCTACGCCAGTTTCCCGGACACCTTCTCCATGCCACTCGATTTCCATGCCCACATGACGAAAAGCAGTTTCCACAAATTCCCGAACTGTTCGTGTCTCATTCGTTGCGATCACATAATCGTCCGGAGCGTCCTGCTGAAGCATCAGCCACATGGCTCTCACATAATCCTGGGAGTGTCCCCAGTCCCGCTTCGCATCCAGGCTGCCCAGTTCCACATGATCCTGAAGCCCCAATTTGATTCTGGCAACAGCATTCGTAATCTTTCTCGTTACGAATTCCAGGCCGCGCCGCTCACTTTCATGGTTAAACAGAATTCCGCTGCATGCAAACATCCCGTAGCTTTCCCTGTAATTCTTTGTAATCCAATGGCCATACACCTTTGCCACACCATACGGGCTGCGCGGATAAAACGGGGTCTTTTCCGTCTGCGGCATTTCCTGTACCTTGCCGAACATCTCACTTGTGGATGCCTGGTAAAAATGTGCCTCCGGCTTCACTGTCCGGATCGCTTCCAGCATGTTCGTCACACCAATGGCATCAATATCCGCTGTCGCTACCGGCTGCTCCCAGCTCGTCCCGACAAAAGACTGAGCCGCCAGATTATACACTTCGTCAGCCTGCGAAACCCGCATGGCATTGATAAGGGACACGATATCTGTCATATCCGCATAAATGAAATGGATTTTATCCTTGATATGTTCCACATTGCCGTAATCGACAACGCTCTTTCTCCTCATGATCCCGTAAACTTCATAACCCTTTTCCAGCAAAAGCTCTGCCAGATAGGATCCGTCCTGTCCTGTTACACCTGTAATCAGTGCATGTTTCATTCCTTTGTTCCTCCGATTCCTTAAATGTATTCATCCCTGTTACATATTTTCAGGTTTTCAATTACTTTTTTAATGTTATTTGTGTCGTCTTTTGCACAGATCAATGTGGCATCATCTGTATCCACCACTACAATATCCTCAAGCCCTACGGTTGCAATCAGCTTCCGGCTGCCCTGTATAATGCAGTTATGTGTATCTACTGTGATGACATTTCCGCGCACTACATTTCCATATTCATTCGTTTTCTGGATCCGTTCCACTGCCAGCCAGGAACCAACATCATCCCAGCCAAAAGTTCCCGGGATCGTATAAATATGCTCTGCCTTTTCCATGATTCCATAATCAATGGACTGCGGCTCAAACCGGCAGAATTCTTCCTTCAATATGTTCTCGCCTTCTTCAGTCCCAATGGCTGCCTGGATTTTTAAAAGCCCTTCATAAGTATCCGGCATAAATTTTTGAATGCTCTTTAATATAGAAGAAACTTTCCAAACGAACATACCACTGTTCCAAAGATATTCTTCTGAATCCAGATATTCTTTTGCCACTTCCAGATTTGGCTTTTCCACAAATCGCTCTACGGAATAGGCATTCCCATGGCTCTCTTCAGAGCGGAATTTAATATATCCGTATCCGGTTTCCGGATATGTAGGCGTGATTCCAATCGTGACAAGATTATCATCCTCACCAGCCGCTGCACATGCATCTTTAAGCGTATTCAAAAACATATTTCCAAACTTAATTAAATGATCCGACGGCAGAACCATCATCAACGCATCTTCAAACCGTCTTGCTATGTGGACTGCGCCAAGACCAATGCAGGGAGCCGTATTCCTCGCGGCCGGCTCACAGAGAATATTTTCCTCCGGGACATCAGGAAGCTGTTCTCTGACAAGCTGCTTGTAGTCCGCATTTGTTGCGATATAAATGTTTTTAATCGGAACCATGGACAGAATCCGTTCAACGGTGAGCTGAATCATGGTTTTCCCGTCATCTGTCAGAGACAGAAACTGCTTCGGCAGATTCTTCCGGCTTCTCGGCCAAAACCGCTCTCCGCGTCCGCCAGCCATAATAAGTGCTGTAATCTCCATCATCCGTTATCCTCCCACTTTTTTGTAAATCTGCACCAGCTTTTCGGCCGATGCCTCCCATGTGAATTGTTTTGCCCGTTCGATCCCCGCCTGCTTCAGGCGGGCACGAAGCTTATGATCCGTTATCAGCAATTCCATCTTATCTGCCAGAGCTGCGGCATCCATAGGCGGCACCATGAGACCGGCAGAACCAACCACTTCCGGCAGAGATGAACAATCTGATGTAATCACAGGTGTTCCGCAGGCCATAGCTTCTAACGGCGGAATCCCAAACCCCTCATATAGAGAAGGAAATACAAACATCTCCGCTCCGCAGAATAATGGCGCAGCATCTTCGGCCTCAACGTAGCCAGTGAATATCACCTGCTTTTCCAGTCCCAGATCTTGAACCATCTGAAAAATTGAGTCATAAAGCCAGCCTTTTTTTCCTGCTAAAACCAGCTTCGGTATGTTCTCCGCATACGTTTCCTTGAGGATTCCATATGCCTTTATTAGCGTTTCAATATTTTTTCTTGGCTCCAGAGTCCCCATATAAAGAATGTAATGTCCATTCACATGGTACTTTGCCATTGACGCACGAATCTGCTCTTCCGAATAGTCCGGGTGATACTGTTCCGTGTCTACCCCGTTATAGACCACCTGAATTTTTTCAAGTGGTATTCCTAAATAACGGTGAATCTCCTGTCTGCTGAATTCGGAAACTGTTAAGATCTCCTCTGCTCGACTGCAATAAGATCGGATATTCCTGCTAAGCCAGCGATACGTACGCTTTGTCACAGTCTCCGGATGAGCCAGAAAAGCCACATCGTGAATGATTGTGAGCTTCTTCCCCGCCGTACCGGCTGGAATTGTATAGTTAAAGAACTGTGTAACCTCTGCCTTTTTTCCGAAAATCCATCGGTAAGGAAATGGTACAATCCGCTCCAGATGATAATAAATTCTTGCAGGCATCCATCGGCTTTGATTGATTATGCAGCCGCTGTCCCTGTATTCTCTCAGGATTTTCTCCGCTCTGGACTTATCTTTTATAAGAAAGCAATTCAATGTACATTCCAGTTCCGGACGCTGGATCAGGCAGTCTATCAACTTTTTAGCATTCCACCCAATCCCCGTCTTCTGCTGCTCAAACAACAGTTGAGCATCAAAAGCCACTTTTATTCTGTGCATGCTGCTATCTCCCTGAAAAACTGCGCCAGCCTATGTCCCAGAATTTCACTGTCATAGCGTTCCAAAACAACCTGGCATTCTTCCCGTGAATACTGCGGAAAGGTATCCGCAAGCATCAAGCGGCATAGCTGACTGACCTGATCGCTCTCCCGCTCTTTTAAGGAAACCTTCAGCGTCGGTACACTCATTATTTCATCGAAAATTGACAAATCGCTTACGATTACTGCCTTTTGATATCCCAGGGCTTCCAACGGTGGAATTCCAAATCCCTCTGCCCTTGAAGGGAACAAAAAGCAGTGGCATCTGGACAGAATCTCATATTTTCTTTTCTCATTTAGATATCCCAAATACTGTACCGTCCGCAGTTCTTCTGATATCTCCCTGAGCATCGTCTCAATTTCTTTATCGCGGATATTTCCGCCTAAATACAAAGGCCTGGTTCCACCTTTCCTGCAATACTCCTGATACGCTTTCAAGAGCAGATCTGTCCCTTTTCTCCGTTCCAGATTCCCAACATATAAAAAATAGCCGTTGTCTGAAACAGCCTTTTCTGGTGGTTTCTGTACAATTAAATAAGATACAAATGTTTTTTTCTTGGAAATCTGCGAAAAAAAACCAACGGACAAACGCCGTGTTTCCTCTGAATTAAAAAGGATTGCATCCGCTTGGGCTATTGACTTACGAATTCCGCTTCGGAAATACAGCCGGTAAAACCACTGAAAAAATTCTGGTTTGGTAAGTGGAAATAAATCATGGACTGTAATCACAAGCCGTCCATGATATCCCTTTAACCTTACAGGTATCAGGTTATTCGGCTCCCAAAAAAGATCCGGCTGCTCTCTCTGCAAAAACTGCTTAATGAAGCCAAAGTATCGATAGACACTGGCGCTCCGGAAAACTTTTCTGCCAAAACACACCACCGGCATTCCCATCGCCTTTAAATGCTGTATCTGCTCGCTTTCCGCAACATCTGTTAACAGAACCAGGGACACATCGTCCAGGTTATCTGCGCCCTTCTCTACCGCCAGAGCGCGTATGAAATCATATAAATAAATCCCAATACCACTCGGACAGCTTCCAAGCGTCCTCGCATCCACTGCAATCTTCAAATTGACTCTGCTCCGATTCTCTGTTTCTTCTATTTTTAATAGGGGGGGCTTTATATAATCGTACTTATACCAACTCGCCTCTAGCTAGTATAACATCTTTGCGCCAAATAGGCAACTTGTAAAACTTAACATTTCCTTTAGTTTTTGTCATTTTTCTTAAAAAATCCCACTTTTTTCCATGATTCCATCTAAAGTGCAGAAGTTCAAGGTATATGTACATTCTTGCGCCGACGGGATTGAAGGTACAGCAGGATAATACATTTTAAAATTGCAGGATGTTATTTTACAAGTTCTCTTGAAAAAATAGCGCAAACAAAGGTTTTTGTCAATGGTTTTTATAGGAAAAATGGCGGTTTTCCGTGAAGTAGCCCTCTAAAGAAATTTGCGAAAATTTCGAGTTGGTATAAGTACGATTATAGGAAGAATTTAATAGCGCTTAAAAGTTAAATGGAAGGCTG
>OLPX01000358.1_pt1 | contig 46023 bp, 47 predicted proteins | sample 1672491 | NCBI WGS metagenome assembly OLPX01 (sample SAMEA3136692, study PRJEB25190) | human gut metagenome | biome: human gut; feature: human-associated habitat; material: faeces | place: Austria | collected 2013
GATGGAAGGTTTTTAACTGAGGATACTTACCGTGGGGAGACAAACGAGCCGGATATGCAGCATTTGTATGTTTATTGTGCTAATAATCCGGTGAATTATGTGGATCCGAGTGGACACAAGAAACAAAAGAAATGGACACCGCTTCCTACATGGACACATTGGTATAGCCAAAAGGCAAAAAAAATTACACGAAATGCGGTTAGAGCTTTTTTAATTACATGCATTGGAAGCAAAATCCCCAGTTATACAGCATTAGCAAGAGCTGTGGCAGCAGCTGCAGCAGCTGGTTATCTTTCGGTTAACCATAAAAAACAGTATGCATATTATAAAGTATCGTATAAATATATATATCTGGGATATAAAACGGATCAGGGAGGAAATGCGATTACTACATATAAATTTGAAAGAACTATTGTAGCATATAGAAAAAATAAGAAGAGAAAAAAAGTAAAAATCAAAACAAGTAAGGTAATATATTATTCAACTGAAATGGAACCTAGATAATTTACGTTATTAATAGTCAACAAGAGCAAATTCTTGTTGACTATTAACTTAATGAAAAGGAGCGCTTATAGTGACCATGTATTTTTTATTTTTAATACTTGTAATACATATAGTATTTGTATTATTTAGGATGCATAATACTAAAATAAAATCTCAAAATCTCGATAAATTGGAAGTCTTTTTAATGGTTGGGGAACTAATATTGATAATTTGGAATCCAAATGATATGCTAATAAAATTACATATTTTATATAAAATTATTGTATGTATTTTTGTTTGTATTTTAGGCGTATACATATATCTTTTTCAGAGAAAAAAAGAAATATATAAAGATGAACATTCTTTAATATATTTTATCAGAGTAATTGTTTTGATAATTATATTTTTATACCCGGAGTTAATTAATAATTTTTAAAATATTTTCTTGTACGATGGGAACAGATGGGGTAAATACTACAAGTATTACGGACGCCATGGGTCATGAAAACATCGAAGTGACCAATGCAGCCGGGCTGACAGAAACCACGACGAGCAAAGGTAACCTGGGTGAGAGCATTTCCACCAAGTTTACTTATGATACAAACGGAAATAAGACCAAAGAAACCTATGAAAACGGGGCTTACAAGACGTATCATTATGATAAAAAGAACCGTCTGACAGAGACTAACACCTATGAAGCACCTGAAGCAGGAAGTGAAACAGGTACGAGAACTCTCAAAACTTCTTATAGCTACGACGGCAACGACCAGCTCATCGAAATGGTGGATTATCAGGTCAGCGGAAATACAGAAACGGCCTACCGCTATACAGAGTGTGAGTATGACGGGCTTCAGAGGAAGACAGTCTATGCAGAACTGAGCCAGTCAGAAAAGCCAACGGCGGATGAGATTAAGAGCCATGCAATCAAATATACCTATGACGCAGAAGGCAAGCTTACGAAAGTTACCTACCCAACGAAAAAGGATGGGGTGAGGAGCCTTTCTTATCATTACACTAGTGACGGCTGGCTGTCCGTGATCAAAGCGGAGGTATATAAGGGAAGTGATGCAAAAGAAGCAACTGTGCGGACTTATGCTTATGACAGCTATGGAAAAGTAACAGAGATCAAGGATTACCGAAATCTCTTATCGGATGGTGATAAGGCAGTCAAAAAGACCTATGAAGACTTTGGAGAGACGCAGAGCGTGGGAGCTAATACGGCTAAGAATGAAACCTGTTATACAGGGGGACGTTATGATGAGACTACGGGCTTTATTATCTGAATGCACGGTATTATAATCCGGAGGACGGAAGGTTTTTATCTGAGGATACTTACCGTGGGGAGGCAAACGAGCCGGATACACAGCATTTGTATGTGTATTGTGCGGATAATCCCATTAACTATGTGGATCCAAGCGGCCATAGAAGGAATGTTGTTTTATCTATTTACTATTCAATTGGAAGTTCTCTTACAAAATTTGCAAAGAATTCATGGTATTAATAAAAATTATACAACGAAAAAACAATACAATAACTATTTTAGAAAATGAGGCATATGATGAAAACACTAGAAGTATTTATCATACAAATGGTTATGTAAAAATGAAATCAGGGAAAAGATATTTACTGATGTTACAGAAAACAGAGCAAAATTATTATGTCCCTGTTGGAGTTAACTATAGTAAGATTGCAATAAATAGTAAATACAATGAAATTTATACTAGTGATAAAAATTTAAAAGAAGATGTGAAAGAAATTCAGAATAAAGCAGCTAAAAAATATAATTTTGGAGAAAAGAAATGAAAAAGAAGAAGATAATAACCATAGCTGTTATAGGTATTTTATGTTTTTGTATTATAGTATTTTGCAAAAAATACTTTATAAATGAAACATCAAAAATTGATGATCAAATCATAAGGAACTGTAAGCTCTATCTGTGGAAACATTCACCTGTGGACTTTGTCAGGGTTGACTTTCAACATGTCTCAGTCAGGAAAGCATCAGAAGATGATTATAAACAGTCAGAGCCCATAAGAAAAGACACTAAGGCAGTGGAAGGGGACCTGGTTTTAGAGATTGGAAATACCCAGGGACACAACTTTAGAATCCTTCTTGTCGATTCAGAATCTAAAAAGGTAGTAGGAAAGATACCGATTAAATAAAACAGGGAATGTGTCAAAAGCATTCCCTGTTTTTTGTCTTTCCCGTGGAATTCCGGACAATCAGTTCCGGTTCATATTCCAGTCTCATAATATAATGGTGTTTTGAAATCCCGTCTTTTTGTGTATTCTTCTTATAAATAATATCCACGGCTTCTTTCCCCTTAAATGCGGCCGCATGTTCAATGGTAGTAAGAGAGATCTGGGGCATGCCCGAAAGAGGTATATTATCAAATCCACAGACTGAATAGTCTCCCGGTATTTTATAGCCGTGATCTGTGATGGCAGACATGATCCCGAACGCGGTCATATCGTTGTTTCCAACAAAAGCAGTGGATTTCGTGTGATTCTCCAGGGCCTTTGAGACAAGGTTATAGCCGTTTAAGTATTCGGAATTGTCCGGTGTATATCTGGAATAAGTAGAAAATTTGGATGAAAGAACCTCTATATTATTTAAATCAAAATTGTATGCCTTAAAACTGTTTTTTAACCCTTCCAGCCTGTGAAGCCTTCCGATTTCTTTTTGTTTGATTGGTGCCGAAACAAAAGATACATGGGTGTGACCGAGTGAGATCAGATATTCACCAAGTATGAAACCGGGTTTTTTGCTGTCCAATTCAACCGAATCAAAACGCGAGCCTCCAGGTTTGTCACCGATGGAAACCATAGGCACCGACTTGGACAGAGCATTGATCTCTGAAATCTTAGAAGACGGAGGATACAAAAAAATGATGCCGCTCAGGTCAAAGTTTGAAAGCATCTTTATGTAATACTCCTCCTGAGACACATCCCGGATCGTGGATACGGAAAATACGGTGTAGTCATATTCCCTGGCGCGTTCTGTGATGGAATGGATCAGCATGGAGTAGTAGCCATTAGAGAGAATAGGGCAGATAACGATGATTGTTTTAGAGAGTGCGGATGCTTTTTTTAACGCATTTTTCTCCGGTTTCTTATAGCCCAGTTCTTTGGCTGCGGCTTTTACCTTATCCACCGTCTCCTTTGAAAAAGAAACGTGAGGCTTGCTGCTTAAAATCATAGAAACACTGGACTGGGAGAGTCCTGTGTACTCAGCAATATCCCTTGTTGTGACTTTATTTCTCTTTCCCATAATGAGCCTCCTGTCAAGTAGAAATATCTTCGATTTATTTTGATTAATAAAAATTACTAATTGAAACTTTTTATTGATTATTAATATTATACTAATGATTAATAACAAACACAAGGAAAACAGGGGAAAGTATCTGATCTGAAAAAAATAAAAGGAAAAAAGGCCTGTTAATCAATGTTTTATGATTAATCAAAAGTAGGTGAAAGCCGCATAAAATGGCGGTTTCATACGTTTGACAGGGCCAAATTATTATGATTAGATAAGGGCAGTAAGACAAACAGGGACTCAGTCGAAGGAGGATAAGAACAGTGTATGATGTAGCGATTATAGGTGCGGGGATTACAGGATGTTCCATCGCATATGAATTAGGAAAGTATAATGTAAATGCAGTGGTCATTGAAAAAGAAAACGATGTGGCTGTCGGCACAACAAAAGCAAACAGTGCCATCATCCATGGAGGATATGACCCGATACCGGGATCTCTGATGGCAAAATACAATATCAGAGGAAATCAGTACATAAAAGAGCTGTGCGAAAAGCTGGATGTTCCATTTAAACAGATCGGAGCCCTGATTGTTGCTTTTGAAGAAAAAGAAGAAAAAACATTAGAAGAGTTAAAACAGCGTGGAGAGAAAAACGGTGTTCCGGATATGGAGATCTGGGATCAGGAAACCTTAAGAAAAGAAGAACCGAATATTTCTGAGAAAGCTGTCAAAGCTTTATTTTCCCCAAATGTAGGAATCATCAGCCCGTGGGAACTGGCAATCGCTCTCGGAGAGATGGCGGCCTTAAACGGTGTTGAATTTAAGCTGAACACCGAGGTCACGGACATTAAAAAGAACAATGATTCTTATGAAATTAAAACCAACAACGGAACCGTTGAGGCAAAATATATCTGCAATGCGGCAGGAGTCAACGCCGACAAAGTAAACGAATATACGAATAAAAAATCCTTTACCATCAAGCCAAATAAAGGTGAGTATTACTTATTGGATAAAAGCCAGGGAGAACTTGTAAACCATGTGATCTTCCAGTGCCCGAATAAAGACGGAAAAGGTGTGCTCGTATCGCCTACCGTACACGGAAATCTGATTGTGGGGCCGAATTCACAGCCAACGGACGGAGACGATGTGTCAACCTCAACAGACGGATTAAGCTTTGTAAGAAATACTGCCTTAAAATCCGTGCCTGGAATTAACTTCAGAGAATCCATCAGAAATTTCGCGGGAGTCCGTGCAAGAACAAAAGAGGATGACTTCTTCATTTTTGAAGATGAAGAAAACAAAGGTTTCTTTAATATTTCAGGAATGGCTTCTCCGGGACTTTCTTCCGCACCGGCAATCGCAGTTGACCTGTTAAAGATGATGGAAGAGTCAGGACTTTGTCTGGAAGCAAAAAAAGAAATCAAGGACGAGAGAAAAGTAAATCGTTTTAAGAAGCTGAGTGATGAAGAGAGAGCTGCGCTGATTAAAGAAAATCCATTGTACGGAAAAATTATCTGCCGCTGTGAGACAGTGACGGAAGGGGAGATTGTGGACGCGATCCACCGCCCGATCCCTGCCACATCCATTGATGCAGTCAAGAGAAGATGCAACGCAGGCATGGGAAGATGCCAGGGTGGTTTCTGCGGCCCGAGAGTGCAGGAAATCATCTCAAGAGAATTAAACATTCCACTGGAAGACGTTCCGCAGGACCGTGTGGGAATGAACATTATTACAGGAGAAACAAAAACAGGAGGTGCCAGATAATGAAATATGATGTGATCGTAGTCGGAGGAGGACCGGCAGGCCTTGCGGCAGCAGTGGAAGCGAGCAAAAATGGTGCCGATAAAATCTTAGTGGTAGAACGTGACCAGGAATTAGGCGGAATCTTAAATCAGTGTATTCACAATGGATTCGGGCTTCATTATTTCAAAGAAGAATTGACCGGACCGGAGTATGCAAATAAATTTATTGAAATGTTAGCCAAGACAAATATTGAAGTGATGCTGGACACCATGGTTTTGGATGTGGATGAAGAGAAAAAATGCGTTCATGCCATGAACAAGAAAAACGGCTATATGGTACTGGAGGGAAAAGCTCTGATCTTAAACATGGGCTGCCGGGAGAGGACCAGGGGAGCCATTGCAATCCCGGGAGACCGTCCAGCCGGAGTCTTCACTGCGGGTGCGGCTCAAAGATATGTCAACATTGAAGGCTACATGGTAGGAAAAAAAGTCCTGATCTTAGGGTCCGGAGATATCGGTCTGATCATGGCAAGGCGTATGAGTTTAGAGGGCGCAAAGGTTGTGGGATGCGTTGAACTCTGTCCATATTCCAACGGACTTACAAGAAACATCGTGCAGTGTCTGGAAGATTACGATATTCCTCTGTATTTATCCCACACGATCACGGATATCAAAGGGGATAAGAGAGTGGAGCAGGTTACCGTACAGAAAGTGGATGAGAAGAACCAGCCGATTCCGGGAACAGAGATCATATTTGACGTAGACACCGTTCTTTTATCCGTAGGCCTGATCCCTGAAAATGAACTGACAAGGGCAGCAGGAATCACTATGGACCCGAGAACAAACGGACCGGTCGTATTTGAAAACATGGAGACATCCGCAGAAGGCATCTTTGCAAGCGGCAATGTTGTGCATGTCCATGATCTGGTAGACTTTGTAACTGCGGAGAGCCAGAAGGCGGGAAGAAGTGCAGCAGAGTATGTAAAGAACGGAGAGGCTGAAGACCAGACATATATTGAGCTGAAAAACGGAGACTGTGTAGGATATACGGTGCCGCAGAAGATACGTCCTGCCAATGTGGATAAGATGGTGGAAGTGATGTTCCGTGTGCGCAACGTATACCGCGATGTGGCGATCAAGGTGACTTCCGGCGGAGAAGAGCTGGCTTCCTTTAAACGGGAACATATGGCTCCGGGGGAGATGGAAAAAATCGTGATACCAAAGGCGTTTTTAGATAAGGTGAAAAACGGCGAGATCACTGTGTCTGTAGAAAAGGTAGGTGCTTAACATGACAGATTTAATTTGTATTGTTTGTCCGAAAGGATGTCACTTAAAAGTCGATGAAGAAAACGGATATAAAGTAACCGGGAACGGATGTCCGAGAGGCGCCGTATACGGGGAAAAAGAATTAGTCAATCCTACCAGAGTCATCACGTCTACCGTAAGGGTTGAGGCAGAGACAGCGAGAAGAGTCCCTGTGAAAACAAACGGAGACATTCCGAAAGGGAAGATTTATGATATCATGGATGAGCTGACCAAAGTGACAGCCAAGGCCCCGGTGAATGTGGGCGATGTGATCATTAAAGATGTTCTTGGACTGGGAGTAGATATTGTGGCAACAAAGAAAGTAACAGCATAAGCATTATAGGAGGAAAACATGAGCGTTATTACATTTATTTGTGCAGGACAGATGGCATCAGCAATTACATTTCCGGCGATGGAAAACGGACACGAGGTCCGCTTGGTTGGTTCCCCGCTGGATCGGGACATTATTGACGGATTAAAGAAAGACAATTTCCATATCACTTTAAAAAGGACCCTGCACGACGGGATCAAATATTATCAGATTGAAGAATTAGAAGAGGCTCTGGACGGAGCAGACGCAGCACTCTGCGGTGTCAGCAGCTTTGGCTTAGACTGGTTCTGTGATGAGATTCTTCCGGTGATTCCTGATAATGTACCGCTCCTCTCTGTGACAAAAGGCATGGTGGATCTGGATGACGGAACCCTGGTTCCATATCCGATGATCTTTGAGGAACGCCAGCCGGAAGGAAAGCATCTTGACCTCAATGCCATCGGCGGTCCGTGTACCAGCTATGAATTGGCAGACCACGACCACAGCCATGTGGCTTTCTGTGGAAAGAACATGGAAACTCTCAAAATGTTCAAAGAGCTTCTGGCAACAGACTACTATCACATCACTCTTTCTAAGGACGTAGTAGGTGTGGAGTGTGCCGTGGCCATGAAGAATGCATATGCACTTGGTGTTACTCTGGCTGTCGGGCTTTCTGAAAAAATGGAAGGAAAGATCGGTATCCAGCACTACAATTCCCAGGCTGCATTGTTCGGACAGAGCGTAAAAGAAATGACAAGACTCTTAGAACTGATCGGCGGAGGCCCGGAAAATATTATTCACGGCGCAGGGGATCTGTATGTGACGGTTTTCGGCGGAAGAACAAGGAAGATCGGAACACTTCTCGGACGCGGATTAAGCTTCGATGATGCTATGGAAGAATTACAGGGTGTGACTCTGGAATCCATCGTCATTGCAACGAGAACTGCACGTGCCGTAAGAAAACTTGCGGAACGCGGAATCGTTTCACTGGATGAGTTCCCACTTCTGATGCATGTTGATTCTATCATCAATGAAAGTGCTGAGGTCAATATTCCTTGGGAAGACTTTACGATGATTAAAGAATAAAAACAATCTTATTTATTAAGGGGCAAAGCCATTTTTACGGCTTTGCCCTTTTTGCTACAGCTATATAAGAATAAAACACTTCCAAGTGTGTCAAATGACACAAGAGGCATAACATAATTGACGAAACGGTAAAGGATTTGGGGAGAATGGCGTGGTTTTACCGGGCCAACAGCAGAACAGGGAAGGTTTTTGGGAAAAAGAGTCTGCATCTGGATGAAGAGACAGAAATGGTAATTGATTATATGCATTATCCGAAAGGATTTACAACGGTGTTTCACAGACATCCAACTTCTCATGGAATCTATGTGCTGGAGGGGCAGCTGGAGACGGACGGTGAACTTTATGGGCCCGGGACCTTTGTATGGTATCCGGAAGGAATCGCAGCTGCACATGGAGCGACAGAATATGAAGATCTGAAGTGTCTGCTGATCTCCAACAAAGCATTTTCCATCGAATATCTTGAGGAGGGAGAACAGAGTCAAAATTTCCTTGAGAAAAAGGTGACAGATGTAAACCGGATGCCGTGGTTTTACCGGCAGACGACAACCACAGGGAAAATATTTGGAAAAAAGGCTTTATTATTGGATAATGAGACAGGTATGCAGATTAATTATATGAATTATCCCGCGGGATTTACGACTATAAATCACAGACATACGGCAGGCCATGGCTTTTTTGTTCTGGAGGGACAGTTACAGACCGGAGATGAGCTTTATGGACCGGGAACTTTTGTCTGGTATCCGGAAGGATATGTGACGGCTCACGGAGCAACCGAATATGAAGATTTGAAGTGTCTGCAGATATCGAATAAAACTTTTAATATTGAATATGTGTAAGGCTCAGTGAAAGGAACAGGTTATGGGAAGCACAGAGGAAGAATGTACAGCACTCCAGGCAGGAAAGTATCTTGCACGAAGGCTGCCCAATGTGAAATATGCGGCAGTTTCCGGCGGACGAATGGCAAGAGAAACAGCAATGAAATTCACATCCTCGATTCCTTTGGAACATGTGACTTTTGTCCCGCTGTGCGGCGGTGTTGATAAGGAGTTATGGGATATTCAGGCAAATACGGTATGTGAGTATTTTGCAAGCCACTGCGGTGCCGCCGGCCTTCAGCTGCATTCCAGGTTTCTCTGATCAGAAAATTTTCGGAATATACCATTACTTGAAAGATCGCTGTACTGGTTCTATAATAATGAAAGACACTGCTCGTTGAAACCATGAATATGAGGAGGGATTCATATGGAATACCGTAAGTTTGGAAAGCAATATGTCATAAGGCTGGAAAAAGGAGAAGAGGTTGTATCATCAATCAAAGATTTATGTGAAAAAGAAAATGTAAAGCTGGGCTCTCTGTCAGGTATCGGGGCTGTAAATAAAGTAACCGCAGGTTTATTTAAGACAAAAGAAAAGAAGTATGTAAGTAAGACCTATGAGGAAGATATGGAGATTGTTTCACTTAGCGGTAATGTTTCCTGCATGAATGGGGAAACCTATTTACACTTCCATATCAGTGTCGCCAATGAAGCAGGAGAAGTCCGTGGAGGACATCTCACAGAAGCCTGTATCAGCGCTACCGGAGAATTGGTGCTTACAGAGATAGAAGGAACTGTGGACCGGGAATACAGCGGTGAGATTGGATTGAATTTATTCAAATTTTAAGAGGAGAAGCAGAAAATTGCAAATATTAACAGGGAGACAGGTTTATAAACAGTATAAAGAGTACAGTCAGGAGAAACTGAGTCTGTGCGGATGGGTCAGAAGCAACCGGGACTCCAGGGACTTTGGGTTTCTCGTGATCAATGACGGGACTTTTTTTGAACCGATCCAGATCGTGTACGGCAAAGAACTTTCGAATTTTACCGAGGTGAAGAAGCTGTCTGTCGGGACTGCGGTGATCGTGAAGGGGATTCTCACAGAGACACCGGATGCCAGACAGCCGTTTGAGATACAGGCAGAGTCCGTAGAAGTGGAGGGTGAATCTCCGTCTGATTATCCGCTTCAGAAGAAACGGCATTCGTTTGAATATCTGAGAACGATCGCCCATTTAAGGCCGAGGGCCAACACATTTCAGGCGGTATACAGAGTCCGTTCTCTGATCGCCTACGCCATCCATAAGTTTTTTATGGAGAGAGATTTTGTTTATGTGCACACACCGATAATTTCAGGACAGGACTGTGAGGGTGCCGGGGAAATGTTTCAGGTGACAACGCTTGACCTGGAGGAACTTTCCCAGGGCAAAAAGCTGGATTACAGGGAGGATTTTTTTGAGAGAGAAACCAGCCTCACAGTCAGCGGACAGCTAAATGGAGAAGTCTTTGCCCAGGCTTTCCGAAATATCTATACTTTTGGACCGACATTTCGGGCGGAGGAATCCAATACTACAAGGCATGCGGCGGAATTTTGGATGATCGAACCGGAAATGGCCTTTGCGGATCTGAAAGACAATATGCTGTTGGCGGAAAAAATGATCAAATATATTATTAAATATGTACTGGAACAAGCTCCGGAAGAAATGGAGTTTTTCAATAAATTTGTGGACAAAGGTCTGCTGGATCGCCTGCGTCATGTGGCGGAGTCAGAATTTGCAAGGGTTACCTATACAGAGGCCATGGATATTTTGAAGGAGCACAATGATAAGTTTCAATATCCGGTATCCTGGGGAACAGATTTACAGACAGAGCATGAGCGGTATCTGACGGAGAAAGTATTTAAGAAGCCTGTATTTGTGACAGACTATCCGAAGGAGATTAAGGCATTTTATATGAAACAGAATCCGGATGGAAAGACGGTGGCGGCAGTGGATCTTTTGGTGCCGGGGATCGGGGAGATCATCGGGGGCAGCCAGAGAGAAGATGATCTGGATAAACTGCGAATGAGAATGGAAGAACTTAAAATGAATCTATCTGACTATGATTTTTATTTGGATTTAAGAAAATACGGTTCTGCCAGACACTCAGGTTTCGGGCTTGGATTCGAGCGGATGGTCATGTACGTGACGGGAATGGCAAATATCCGAGATGTGATACCGTTTCCGAGGACTGCGGGGAAATGTGAGTTTTAAAAATGTTATGTATACTTATTTGTCAGAAAAATGGAAGTGGTTCAGTGCTTCCATTTTTTTGTATAGAATAAGCCAAAATACATATGCTATAAAAAAAGAGGTGGTTTGATGCATTCCTTATGGCAGGAAAAAATAGAGTTTCCATATTACCCGATTTTGAAAACAGATAAGCAAGTCGATATATTGTATCTGGAGGCATCCCTTCAGAATGCAGTGGAGGCTCATTTTCAAAAAGAGCAGGGCAAATCTGTGATGATCATGGAAGAGAAAAGCATCGCGGACATGACGGAGCTCGGAGGAATGGGAATCATTAAAGGAGAAACAAAAGAAGAGATCAAAGATCTGCACAGACTGAGGGATTATATAGAGGGAAGAAATATTCCCTGTGACATGGTTGTGGAATCCGACACCTGTATCTGGGTCCATCCACTCAAACTGTTTTTGTTTATGACAGAGGGTATCGATGTATATGAACAGATGAAGGTTATGGGACGTAAGGGCAATAAACTGGATACGGGAACCGTTTATATAACGGCAGACACGGTCGTTGAAAAAAAAGAAAAAGAACCGCTGTATGTACATGCATTTTTAAGCAAAGAATTTCCGAAACTTGAGAAACCATACAAGGAAATGCGAAGGTACGGAGACTGTTGGCTTATCTGTACAGAGGAAGAAACGGTAGAAGGAAGTGATTTCTCCTGGATTATATGATAGAATAAAAACAAAAAATCAGGAGGACATTATGAGCAAGATTGAAGAAATCAGAAAAGAAATGGTAGCAGCCATGAAAAATAAGGATAAAGCAAGAAAAGAAGCTTTGTCCATGGTGTTAAGCGCATTAAAAAATGCACAGATTGATAAAAGAGAAGACCTCACGGAGGCGGAAGAAAATACAATTATTGCAAAAGAGATGAAGCAGACGAAAGAAACTCTGGAATCCTGTCCGGCAGAGCGCACAGACATTATTGAGGAATGTAATATACGCCTTGCGGTCATTAAAGAATTTGCTCCCGAAGAGATGAGTGAGGAACAGATCAATGCTGAGATTGATGTGGTGCTCACAGAACTCGGGATCGAGGCTCCAGGTGCAAAAGACAAGGGTAAGATCATGAAAAGCCTTATGCCGAAAGTGAAGGGAAAAGCCGATGGCAAACTGGTCAATCAGCTTGTGGCTGCAAGGATTGGATAGGAGGCTGTATGGAACATATTTTAGTGGTCGTTGATATGCAGAATGACTTCATAGACGGCGCCCTGGGGACCAAAGAGGCCAGGGAGATCGTTGAGGCAGCAGCAGAGAAGATAAGAGAGTTTAAAGGCAGTATATACGGAACATTAGATACCCACTCCAAAGATTATCTCAGCACACAGGAAGGTAAAAATCTGCCCGTTCCCCATTGCATCCTGGGAGAAGAAGGATGGGCACTGCATCCTGATATCATGGATGCCATCTCTGAGACAGAGGCAGAAGTGATGGACTTCTGTCGGAAAGATACGTTTGGTTCCATTGAACTGTGCGAACTGCTGAAACAGAGATATGAGGGAAAGGACGCAGAAATCCAATTCATCGGCCTGTGCACCGATATCTGTGTGATCTCCAATGCACTCATGGTAAAGGCAGCCCTTCCGGAAGCAAAATTGATCGTCCACGCGGACCTTTGCGCAGGAGTGACAAAAGAAAGCCATGACAATGCCCTGAATGCAATGAAGATGTGTCAGGTGGACATACAGACTCAGAAAGAGATTTAAATAAATTATACCCACAGGAAGAACGGTGTTCCCTGTGGGTATACATTTTTATCTAAGAAAATGTTAAAAACTTATACATGTTCAATGTCCGTATACTCTGATATCTCCCTGTTGGTTGTCCTGAGATCTGAAACACTCAGATCATGGATATTTGCATGACCGGTAATGCGTCCGAACATTTCCAGCTCAGACCTGCACACATTCAGATAATTACAGAGACGTTTGGCCGAATGGTCAACATGAAGGCGTTTTCTCAATTCTTTATCCTGGGTGGCAACACCGACCGGACATTGTCCTGTATTGCAGATCCGGTACTGCTGGCAGGCAGCGGCTACAAGAGCAGCAGAAGCGATCGCTACGGCATCTGCACCCATGGCGAGTGCTTTTGTAAAATCCCCCGGAAGCCTGAGTCCTCCGGTGATGACCAGATCCATGGAAAGGTGATGGCGGTCCAGATATTTTCTGGCCCTGGACAGCGCAAAGATCGTAGGGATGGAAGTGTTGTCTTTTAATGTCCGGGGACTGGCACCTGTGGCCCCGCCCCGCCCGTCTATGGTGACAAAGTCGGCATCGGCATATGCGATCCATTCAAGGTCCTGTTCTATATGCCCGGCTGCGATCTTTACGCCCACAGGCCTTCCTCCGGAGACATCTTTCAGCCATTCCACCATTGTTTTTAAATCCTCTTTGGAATTAAGATTCGGAAATTTGGAGGGGCTGATCACGTCCTGGCCTAAAGGCTTATTTCTGATCTTTGCAATCTCCGGGGTAACTTTGTCTCCGGGCAGGTGCCCGCCCATGCCGGGCTTGGTTCCCTGTCCGATCTTAATCTCTATGGCGTCTGCGCTGCGGAGGTTTTCTTCCGTGACACTGTACAGGTTCGGAACATATTCAAATATGTACTTGTAGGCTGCCTGACGTTCTTCGGGAAGGATTCCTCCTTCGCCGCTGCACATGGCGGTCTTGGACATAGCGCTGCCCTTGGCAAGTGCGGTTTTTAACTCTTTGGACAAGGCTCCGAAAGACATATGGGATACATAGATGGGGTGATATAGTTCCATTGGCTTTTTAGCCTTCTTACCGATAACTGTTTTGGTGTCTACAGGATCGCCCGCATTTAATGGTGCCGGGTTCAGCTGGGCGCCCATAATCAAAATATCATCCCAGGATATAATGGGCTTTAAGGTGCCCATGGCATCAACTACAGACGAACCCGTAAGAGCCATCTGATGTATGGCATCCATCTGAGGAAATTCATTTGAACCGGACTTTGCAAAGGCATCGGGGTAAGCCAGGGGATTGTCCTTTGCGGGAGCAGGAGTTCTTTTGACTTCCGTGGGCTCAAATTTATCTTTTGATGCCTTGCAGACCGGACATGTATAGTCAGCTCCCAGCAAAGTAAAGGGAATTGATTCGGCTTCTTCGTCGTAGACGTAGCCGCAGATACTGCATTTAAAAATACTCATAAAAAACCTCCGATTCGTGTTATAATAAAAAATATTGTCTTATGTTATAAATTTGGGGTCAAAAGATTTTTTGCTCACAGATACAGCCTTGCAATGAAATAAAAATTATTCTTATTATACCATATGAATGAGAAATTGTATCAGAGTCAAAACAATTTTTGGAGGAAAGAATATGATTTTTGAAACTCATGCTCATTACGACGATGAGCAGTTTGACAAAGACCGCGAAGAACTGCTGGATTCTATGGAGAAGAATGGAATTGGTACGATCGTAAACGTTGGTTCTAATATGGAAACATCAAGGTGGACGGTAAAAGCCGCAGAAAAGTATCCGTTTCTTTATGGCGCGGTGGGGGTTCATCCGTCGGAAACCGGTGAGATGAAGACAGAGGATCTGGACGAGCTTAAAGGATATGCGTCAAGTCCCAAAATTCTTGCCATTGGGGAGATTGGACTGGATTATTACTGGGACGAACCCGAACGTCCTGTACAGAGAAAATGGTTCGAGGCACAGATGGAGCTTGCCAGGGAAACGAAGCTTCCGATGGTAATCCACAGCCGGGATGCCGCGAAAGATACGGAGGATATGATGCGGGCAGCCCACGCAGAAGAGATTGGGGGAGTGGTCCACTGCTTTTCTTATCCCAAAGAAATGGCAAAGAAGTTTTTAGATATGGGATTTTATCTTGGAATTGGAGGAGTTGTGACATTTAAGAACAGCAAAACATTAAAAGAGGTTGTCTCCTATGTGCCGCTGGACAGAATTTTGCTGGAGACGGACAGCCCTTATCTTGCACCGGAACCGAACCGGGGAAAGAGAAATTCCTCATTAAACCTGCCCTATGTGGCGGAACAGATTGCCGTGCTCAAAGGGATCAGCACGAAAGAAGTTATTGAGGTCACAGATCAGAATGCCAGAATGATGTACCGGATGAAAGAGGTTTAGATGGAGAAGTTAAGCAGCCCAAAAAAAACAATAGAGATCATTCAAAAATATAACTTTGATTTTCAGAAGAAGTTCGGACAGAATTTCCTGATTGACAGTCATGTGCTTCAGAAGATCATAGACGCAGCACACATAACCAACGACGATTTTGTGCTGGAGATAGGACCGGGTATCGGCACGATGACCCAGTATCTCTCAGAACATGCCAGGGAGGTCATGGCTGTGGAGATCGATCACAATCTGATCCCGATCCTCAAAGAAACTCTGGCCGGATATGACAATGTGGAAGTCTTGAATGAAGATATTCTGAAGGTAGACATCGGGAAGATCACAGAGGAGAAAAATCAGGGAAGACCGATCAAAGTCGTGGCAAATCTGCCGTACTATATAACAACGCCGATCATCATGGGACTGTTTGAAAAGAATGTTCCTATGGACAGCCTTACGGTCATGGTACAGAAGGAAGTGGCACAGAGGATGCAGGCAGTGCCGGGCACGAAAGATTACGGTGCGCTGTCACTGGCTGTCCAGTTTTATGCCGAACCATATATCGTAGCCAATGTGCCGCCCAACTGCTTTATGCCCCGGCCCAAAGTGGGCTCCGCAGTCATCCGCCTGACAAGATATAAAGATATGCCGATAAAGGTAAAAAATGAAAAGCTGATGTTTTCCATTATCAGGGCTTCTTTTAACCAGAGAAGAAAAACACTGCAGAACGGAATTAACAACAGCAGCGCACTTCATTTTTCTAAGGAACAGGTGGTGGAAGCTCTTGGGGAAATGGAACTTTCTCCGACGATTCGTGGTGAGGCACTGAGCCTTGAACAGTTTGCAAGGCTCAGTGACCTGCTGGAGGGCTAGAGAGCCAGAATCCAGTAGCCGAAGTTTCCTGTCTTTTGGCAGGATTCCGGCACGGTTAAGAAATCTCTGAATCCAAAAAGTTTTGCGATGAAATTTTTTTCATTGTCAAAAACGCCTGGAACGCCCAGATAGATCCTGTTTGTCTGTCTGTGCTGACATAACATCAGATGTCCGTAATTTCCGTAGTTCAGCAAAAGGAATCCGTTGGTCTTCATATTTTCCGGCACATGAGGAATATTCTGAAGGTCATCTACTTTGATTTTGATGCTAGGATCCAGCATATAAGAAGGAGGTAAGGGCAAGGTGGGATACTCCTTCCAGTCAAAGAGACTGGGTGTGTTCGGCATTCCCTGTTCTTTGGCTTTCTTTTCTAGTTGAAGGGCTTCAATATATTCTGCCAGTTTTGAATCAGGATCAGCAGTACGTTCTTCCTGCTGTCCGGCAGTTTCTTCTTTTGACGGTTCCTCTTCATTCAATGATTCTGCGCTCACAGGTTCAGTTTCCGGAACTTCCGGTTCTACATAGACACGGGGAGGCTGACCTGCCGGTTCGGGCGCCGGTTCGGGCACCGTGGATTCCGTTTCAGGGGTCCCGGCAGGAATCGGAATTTCCTGCGGAAGTTCATCAAAAGGATCTTCTATCGGAGGAGGCTCAGGAGCGCTGGACGGCAGTTCTTCTTCATCTTCCTCTGGAACTTCTTTGTCTGATGGAGCAGGATTCTGTACAGGGCCGGACTCAGGTATACTTTCTTCCGGGGCAGGTTCCGGCGGTTCCTGGGTTTCCAGAACAGGAGCTTCAGGCTCTTTGTTTTCTTCTGCCTGGACAGCCTCCGGCTTCTCTGCCATGTCTTCTGTCGGCAGGAAATTTCGTATAGTGATCGGTTTGTCATCCCACTCTGATCCAAAAAAATGGCTGTTGGAGTGATAGATCAAAAAGCCGTCCACCTGGTCCAGATCTACAACCAGAGGGTAAGTATTCTTAAACTCAATGATGGTGTCATTGCGCTGGAAGGAATCTAATAAGATGCCTTCCATGGTTCCGTGACGGAACCTGTAAAAATAGATTTTGTACGTTAAGGCCTCGTCATTTGTTTTGACATGGAAGTATAAGCGAAGCTGTTTTTGACGCTTCTCAATTTTGGCGAATCCTACATTTTCGCCTTTCATGCCATTGCTGTATTCGTATAGATATGAAACGATTCGTTGATATTCAGCCAATGTGATACTCTCTTTTTGATTTATTCTATGAGGAGGGATTAAAAAATATGACCGGAGGAAGACAGAATGAATGAAAATGAAAAATTTATGAAAGAAGCCATAAAGCAGGCAAAGAAAGCGGCGGCTATAGGGGACGTGCCCATCGGCTGTGTCATAGTATCGGACGGAAAGATCATAGCCAGGGCTTACAATCAAAGAAATAAGAGAAAAACAACTCTGGCCCATGCCGAGTTATTAGCGATTGAGAAAGCCAGCAAAAAGACAGGAGACTGGCGGCTTGAAGAATGTACGATGTATATCACTCTGGAGCCGTGCCAGATGTGCGCGGGGGCTATAGTCCAGGCGAGAATACCAAAGGTCGTTATCGGGGCAATGAATCCTAAAGCGGGATGTGCAGGCTCTGTCCTGAATATCCTTCAAAGGGAGGAATTCAACCATCAGGCGGAGATTGAATCGGGAGTCCTCGGAGAAGAATGCAGCCGGATGATGAGTGATTTTTTCCGTCAGCTGAGAAAGAAGGGATAAGTATTGCCGATAAGGATAATGAAGTCCCGGCATATTTCTGAAATTCATTCCGTACCACCTGATAATCAGGGAAAGAGGAAAAAACATCGGCCTTACAGCTGTTGATGCCATGACTCCTGACTGTGTCAAGGAATGGCTGATAAGGGCACAGATCCGAGTACATTTTAAAATATTCTTCAGTTGTAAGCAGCTTTGCAGTGCCGTCCTGCATTGGATAATTCATAGTCTCACCTTCCTTTATCCTATCAATTATAGTACTGAAAGGGAAAAATACAATAGAAAATAAAATAAAAGTTGACGAATGTGAAGAATATTTAGTATAATCAAATTTGCACACATAATATAATTTTAATACGTCAAAAAGCTTCCGTGCAGCCGGGGAGGCAGCGGTGCCCTGTATCTGCAATCCGCTAAAGCAGAGGTGATGGCCTGTTTCGGGCTTTTCTCTGTGGAGCTGCCCTTCATAAGTGGCGTTGATGTTTGGGTCTTACGCAATGAGAATCTATGAACCGTGTCAGGTCGGGAACGAAGCAGCACTAAGTAGAACCTTTCATGTGCCGTAAGGGTGCCTGGGCTGAGTTAACTGTGAAGGTAACGTCTGTGGAGAGAGTTCAACGCAGGCCGCACGGATTTTAAAATAGAATATTTGTATTTAGAAACCGATTTTAAGGCATAGCTTTAGAATCGGTTTTTATTTCATAGGAAAGTTCTACGACCTTCCCTATGAAATAAAAACGCTCCGCGGGTTGTGTTAGGGAATCCACTTTTTTTAGAAACGCCCCGTTATGCATAGAACAATCGGCAGCAGGTAAATCTTCCAGTATTTGTGCTATATGCATAGACTTCGATTTCCTATAATATATATGATAAGATAAAGGTTCATCAAATATTTAGATTGAAAAGAGGGAATCCATTTGGACAAAAGAAGCAATCAAATATTAAATCAACTTTTGGCAGGGGGCAGACTGCAGCTGACGGAAATTTCGGAAAAGTATCAGATTTCTGAACGGATTGTGCGCAAAAAGATCAGAGAGCTGAATGACGAATTAAATGAAAACGGACTGCCTCCGGTAAGTATAAACGGAGAGGGAATTTTAAGGTTTGAGGGCAGGGAAGAAGGACTTTTGGAACAGATCCAAAAGTTTATTACGAAAAATGATTTTTATACATATCGCCTGTCCAAAAATGAACGAAAGACAATACTTGCTATGCTTCTTTTGAATCATGAGAAGTATGTGACGGCAGCCTGGATTTCAGAGTACATCAGTACGAGCAGAAACACAGTGATCAGTGACCTGAATGATCTGAAGGACTGGTTTTTGAAAAATAATATGAAACTTGTTTCCCAGGTGCAAAAAGGGTATATTGTAGAAGCTTCGGAAGGAGACATACGTTCCGGTATGCTGAAGCTCCTTGAGCTGAATCTGGATGAAGAAAAATATGGTGCAATGGGTGCTTTCCACGTGTTCGGACATCTTCTCCTGAAAGAAATTCAATATCAGGGACGGTATGAAACCATACAAAAGGTTTTAAGGGAAGAAGAATTGAGGTATGACTGCTTTCTTTCCGACTTCTCTTTTTCGGTGGCAGTCTATGAACTGCTGATCCTGGTTGAAAGGGTAAAAAAAGGAAAAACAATAGAAAAGGAAAGACAGCCGGACTGGGGAAATGCATCCCAGAGCTCAAAATATCCGCTGAGCAGGACTGTACTGGACCGGCTGGGAGAAGAATTTTCACTGGATATACCGGCAGCGGAAGCAGAAAATTTTGTATTCTGCCTCAGAAGAAAAAGCTATCTGAAAAGCGGAACGAACAATGTAGAACAGCTGGTGATCCCTGTGCTGATCGGGGAGGTCATTTACCGTATTATCAGCAGGTTTCGGATTAATTTTTATCTGGATTTTGCACTTTACGATCTGCTGGTGGATCATATGAAATCTTCTATCTATCGGATGTCTTCGGGAGAGGTCCTGGAAAATCCGTTTCGGGGAGAAATCGAAAAGGGATATCCCGAAGTGTTCTGTACGGTGGAAGAATGTCTGAAACCATTGGAGGATTATCTTGGGGTGAAAGTTCCCAGAGATGAAGTTTCCTTTCTCGTCATGTATTTTGCATCTATGCTGGAGCGGGACAAACTGGAGCGGATGAGGGAACAGAAAGTGCCCGCAGTCCTCGTATGCGCGATGGGAAGGGGAACCGTCCAGCTCATGCTCGCAAAACTCAAACAGCTGGAGGATGTACTTGAGATCACGGAGGTGAGATCCTCACATGAACTGAAAGATATGGGAAACATAAACGATCAGCTGGTGATCTCCACAGTCACATTTCCCGAAGGGGAGATACAAAACATCCTCATGGTCAGTCCTCTGCTGGAACAGGAAGATATTTACAGAATTCGGAGAAAGGCAACAAAGTTAAGGGAGAACTGGTCCGGAGACCAGACGGCAGAGACAGGAAAATTTCTCAAAATAGAAGAAAAGACCGAGAGGAATTCTCTTGGAGCAATGCTCTCGGCAGACAGGATCGCACTGAAGCAGGAAGCGCAAAGCTGGGAGGAAGGGGTCAGAGCAGCAGGCAGGCTTCTCTATGAATCCGGGGCCGTCACCTATGAGTATATAGAAGCTATGGTCGAAAATATTAAGGTAAACGGTTCCTATGTGGTGATTTATTCCGGCATCGCAGCCCCTCACGCAGAGCAGGAAAAAGGGGCGGTCAGAGAGGCAGCCAGTCTGGTGAGCCTTAAAGAACCCGTGATATTTGGGAACAGTGAAAATGATCCGGTCAGTTATATTGTAGGCTTGAGTATCTTAAACTCCAACAGCATTAACTGTGCTATTTATAACCTGGTGCGTCTGTTTTCCCAGGAAGAGACAAAAAGCCGGATTGAGGCTCAGGAATCTCCGGAGGGCATGCTTGAGACAATCCGGAGGCTGGAAGATGAATACTGCAGATAAGGTAAGGAGCAGAACCTTTTGATGGTTCTGTTCTTTTTTTGCCAATAAACAAACATATGCCAAGCTTATATATCTTTATTAGTACAATTTAGTGCTCGTTTCAATGACTTCTCTTGTCCTTTATAGGGTATCTTCTGAGGCCTATAATGAACTTAACAAAAATACAGACAAATACACTTGAGATCGGAGGGAACCATGATCTGGGAAAACTTAAAAGACACATTGGTACAGACAGATTTGAGGGCAGAAAATGAACAGGAGATATTTGAACAGTTAGGAGGTGTGTTAGTTTCAGAGGGCTACTGTAAAGAAAGCTATGTGAAGGCGTTAAGCGAGAGGGAAAAGGTTTATCCTACGGGAGTCTTAGCAGGAAATATCGGTGTGGCAATTCCGCACACAGATCCGTGTTATGTAGAAACAACTGGAATCGCCATTGGGGTGCTGAAAGAGCCGGTATCATTTTTTCACATGGGAACCAATCCGAAAGAAAATGTGAAAGTCCCGGTGAAGTTTGTCATGATGCTGGCAATCACGGGAAAACAGCATTTGGAAGTGCTTCAGAGAGCCATTCTTTTAATACAGGATGCAGAGATTTTGAGAACGCTTGTAAACGCCGGGAATCCGGAGGAAATCATTCAAATCATCAAAAATAAGGAGGATTCATTATGAGGACTTACAGAATTTTATCAGCATGCGGGACGGGAATCGCAACATCAACGGTGGCATCTGAGACGTGCAAACGGCTGCTGGCAGAAAGGGGGATTCCCTCAGTGGAGATCTCGGAATGTAAAGCGCTGGAAGTAGTCGGGAGAGCTGAGATTTTTAATCCGGATGTGATCATCCACACTGCGGAGATACCGGTAACTGAGTTAAAAGAGTATAAAACCTACCGAACGCTGGAATTTATCACCGGGTTTGGAGCAGAAGAGAAAGCTGATGAAATAGCAGACTATTTGAAATCATTGGAGTAAAGGAAAAAGAAAGGGAGGAAAGCTATGAGTGTTTTACAGTACATCTTGGATTTAGGTTCATCTGTGGTCATGCCGCTGATCATAACCATTCTCGGACTGGTCCTGGGTCAGAAATTTTCCAAGGCATTCCGGTCAGGTATGACCATAGGCATCGGATTTATCGGAATTAATCTCGTGATTGGACTGATGGGAGACTTCGTAAGCCCTGCCGCGCAGGCAATGACACAGAGGTTTGGAATGAATTTATCGGTTATTGACGTAGGATGGCCGGTCAGCGCGTCCATCGCCTTCGGCACACAGATCGTTCCATTTGTGTTCCTCGTCTGTTTTGTCTTAAATATTATTATGCTTGCTACCAACACCACAAAGACACTGAACATTGATATTTGGAATTACTGGCACTTCATTTTAACCGGGGCGCTGGTACAGTTTTTGACAGGAAGTATGATTGCGGGAGTTATAGCATCAGGCATCACCTTTATCATCATTATGAAGCTGGCAGATTACTCGGCACCAAGGGTGCAGGAATATTTCGGCCTTCCAGGAGTTTCTCTGCCCCACACGGAGACCGTGAGCTGGGCGCCTATATGCATTTTAATGGATAAGGTTTATGACAAAATACCAGGGATCAATAAGATTCACTTCGATGGGGAAACGATCCAGAAGAGATTTGGAATCATCGGCGAGCCGATGGTTTTAGGACTGATCCTTGGAGCAGGCCTTGGAGCTTTGGCGGGATACGAGCCTAACAAGATCGTTACCCTCGGAGTCAATATGGCTGCGGTTATGTTCATTCTGCCGAGAATGGTAAGGATTCTCATGGAAGGGCTTATGCCGCTGAGTGAAGACGCGAAGAAATTCCTGGCAAAGAAGTTTCCGGGAAAGGAAGTCAACATCGGAATGGATGCAGCCATCGCAACAGGATCTCCTATGGTTATCTCGGCTGCACTGATCATGATTCCGGTCACTCTTTTGCTGGCAGTAATCCTTCCGGGAAACAGAGTGCTGCCGCTGGTGGATCTTGCGACACTGCCATTCTTTATGATCTGGCCGGTCGTGGCGTCCAAAGGAAACCTGTTCCGCTCACTGATCACAGGAACGCTGATGATGATTGCAATTTTATACATTGCTACCAACTTAGCGGGAACAGCCACGTTGATTGCACAGTCAACAGACTTTACGTTTCCGGCAGGGGCAAAGGCGATTTCTTCCCTGGATACAGGAGCCCATTTAGTACCGTACATCATATATAAGATTGCAGAATTTTTTCAGATGCTGTTTTAAAATTTTCACATAAGGAGGCTATATGCTATTAGAAAAAGAAAGAACCAAGGTTATCGAAATTGCATTGAAAATACAAAAGGAGAAGCTGATTCCTCTCACATTCGGTAATTTCAGCCTGAGAGATCCGGAGACAGGATATGTGTGCATTACGCCAAGCGGAATGCCCTATGAGACTCTTCATCCTTCAGATATTGTGGTTGTGACTGCCGATAACCAGATCGTAGACGGGGAACGCCGGCCGTCAATTGAAATGCCGCTTCATACAGCCATGTACCGGAGGCGGCCGGATGTGTTCGGCGTCGTCCACACCCATTCCACCTACTGTACGGCATGGGCCTGTGTAGACGGAGGGATGCCGTGCATCACCTCGGAAGCGGCAGGTCTGGTAGGCGGAAATATCCGCTGTGCCGCTTTTGTACCGCCTGGAAGCGACGAATTGGCAGAAGTGACTTCAGAGGCGATTGGGGATGACAAAGCAGTGCTGATGGGAAATCACGGAGCAATTTGTATCGACGAGACAATTGACAAGGCATATAATGATGCAATTGTACTTGAGGAGAGTGCAAAGGTGGCGTATCTGGCTTATCAGATGGGGAATGTAAATACGCTGGAAGACCAGATGTGTAAATTTCTAAAAGAAGACACAGATCAAAACTATGGACAGAAATAAGAATTAGGAGGATGGAAACATGCAGGGGAAAATGAAAGCACAGATGTTTTATGCACCGGGAGATGTAAGGTTTGAGGAGACGGATATTCCACAGATTAAAGACGATGAGGTATTGGTTCAGGTAAAAGCAGCATTGACCTGCGGCACAGACCTGAAAACATACAGGAGAGGACATCCGACCATTATCACTTCTGTACCTTCCACATTCGGCCATGAGTTTTCCGGAGTAGTTGTGGAGGCAGGAAAGGACGTTACAAAATTTAAGGTAGGGGACCGAATCGTGGGAGCCAATACCGCCCCGTGCTTCGAGTGTGAGCATTGTAAAAATAAGAGATACAGCCTTTGTGAAAATCTGCAGTATCTGAACGGCGCGTATTCTGAGTATGTAGCCGTGCCGTCTCATATTCTGAAATATAATTTTTATCATGTACCTGAACATCTGCCGTTTGAACAGGCGGCACTTCTGGAACCTCTGGCATGTGCGGTCCACGGAAGCGATCGGATACCGGCCAAGGTGGGAGACACCGTCGCAGTCATCGGGGCAGGACCTATCGGACTCATGTTTATGAAGCTGTTAAGCCTGAAAGGATGCAGAGTCATAGCCGTAGATTTGTCGGATTACCGCCTGGAGCAGTCTGAGAAATTCGGGGTATGGAAAACTGTCAATGCCTCCGGGGAAGAACATATAAAACAAGTGAGAGATTTGTGCGGCGGAAAAGGGGCCGATGTGGTCGTAGAAGCAACAGGATTCCCGGAAGTCTGGGAAAATGCCGTAAATATGGTGAGCCCGGGAGGAACGGTTCTTGCATTCGGGGGCACCAAAGCAGGCACAAGCATTACCCTGGACTGCCAGAAGTTCCACTATGAGGAGATCACACTGAAGGCCGTTTATCATCACACGCCGTACCATGTACAGCTGGCTCTGAAACTGCTGTCCAACAGACAGATCGACGGCAGTCTGTTCATCACAGGGCATTATCCTTTAGAAAAAGCAATTGATGCACTGGAGAGCATCGGCAGGCAGGAAGGCATCAAATACGCGATTATCCCTTAAAATAAACATCCTTCGGGCTTGGCGCGCTTTGCGCGATAAGGTACAATAGTTATTGTATGTATGTTGTTTGAAATGGAGGGTCTTATGAGTACGATTACGGTGATTGGAGCAGGAGTGATGGCGTCAAGCCTTTCCTTTCCTGCTGTGGAAAATGGAAATGAGATGCGTCTTACAGGCACGCCGCTGGACAGGGAGATTATTGATTCGGTAAAGGAAAACCGTTACCATCCCACACTCAAAAGAACGCTGCCCGAGGGCGTAAAGGCATTTCAGATTGAAGAACTGGATGCTGCGCTTTCTGGCTGTGATGCAGTGATACTGGGAGTCAGCAGCTTTGGGGTGGATTGGTTTATTGAAAATGCCCTGGCAAAGATACCGGATAAAATACCGGTGATCGCAGTGACCAAGGGTGTTAAGGTATATGACGACGGGACGATCCAGACATTTCCCGAACTGTTTGAATCAAAAGCAGAGAATGGAAAAAGCCATGAATTCTGTGCCATCGGAGGGCCCTGCAGGTGCTATGAGCTGGCAGACCATGACGATACAAGAGTCGCATTCTGTGGAAAGAACATGGAAGTCCTTGAGTTCTTTAAGAGGCTTTTAGAGAGGCCGTATTATCACATTGATCTGACACAGGATGCAGCCGGGCTGGAAATTGCGGTTGCCCTTAAAAATGCATATGCTCTTGGAGTCAGTCTTGGCATCGGTCTGGAAGAAAAGCAGCAGAAATATATGTGCAACACTCAGTCTGCACTGTTTGGACAGAGCTCTTATGAGATCATGAAATTTGTCCAGTACATGGGAGGAAATGTTGAAAACTCCATTCACGGAATCGGCGACTTGTATGTGACTGTCATGGGCGGCCGTTCAAAGGAAATCGGAAAAAGGCTTGGAGCAGGTATGCCATATGAACAGGCTATGGAAGAACTCAAAGGTGTGACTTTAGAATCAGTGGTCATCGCCCGGCGGGCGGCGAAAGCTGTTAGAATTCTTTCTGAGAAAAATCAGATGAAAAAAGAAGATTTCCCTCTGATTTTACATATTGATGATGTTTTGCAGCACGGATCAATGCTCGATATACCTTGGAAGAAGTTCAGAGTAAATGAATAAGAAATAAGTTCAGATTCTATATCTCCGGGACGGCATGAAAGCGTTCCGGAGATATCGGCAGTTATAAGGAAGGCGCCAATGTGGTCATGAATTACCGGTCAGGAAAGGACGAGGCGGAGGCACTGATCCGCCAAATGAACCGGGAGTGTTCCGGAAAGGTCTTTGGGTTTCAGGGAGATATGATGGAGGAATCCGACAGGAACGGACTGTTTTTGGCTGCTTGTGAACAGTTTGGAGGCGCAGATATCCTCGTGAATAATGCGGCCGCCTGGACAACTTCCATGGCTGCCAAAATGCCGGAAGAAGACTTCCGCAGAGTTCTGGAGATGAATCTGACAGTGCCGTTTCTGCTTTCTCAAAAGCTGATTTGCCATCTCACGGAGGCAGGAAAAAAGGGAAGTATTTTAAATGTGGTTTCCAAAGCGGGCATCATGGGATCAAAAAGAAATCATTCCCATTATGCATCATCGAAAGCCGGTCTGATCGGGCTTACCAAATCTCTTGCCAGGGAAACTGCAGAATACGGAATTACTGTAAATGCCATTGCTCCGGGATACATGAAGACAGACATGCTCATGAAATCTTTTAAGGATAAAAAAGACGAAGAAGAACAGAACAAAAAGATACCCATAGGAAGAATTGCAGATCCAGGGGAAGTGGCAAATGCGGCTGTCTTCCTTGTGTCAGAGAGGGCTTCCTATTTTACCGGAATTACTTTTGATGCCACAGGCGGAATGCTGATGTGCTGAAATGTCATAAAGATTTCACATTGATAAGTTTGAAAGCTCTCTGTACTCATGATAAAATATTCTTTAGAACTGGCAGGCATAGGAGAGCCAGTCACGATACAATTCAGAAAGAGGTGTGAATTCTATGGCAAAGATTGAATTACCTGATGTAAAGGATATTTTTTTAGAATACCGGAAAATGCAGCTGTTATATCAGTCAGCGCTTAAAGAGATCGGAACAAAGCTTGAGATATTAAATGACGAATTTAAATTTGTGCACAAATATAATCCAATCGAACATATCGAATCCCGGATGAAAAGTGAAGAGAGTATTGTCCGGAAGCTCATGAAAAAGGGGCAGGATATTACGGTAGAAAACATTGAGAGATATATTGACGACGTGGCAGGGATCAGAGTTATCTGCTCCTTCACCCCGGATATTTACCGCATCGTAGACATGATTTCCAATCAGGACGATATTGAAGTAGTAAAAATCAAAGATTATATGGTCAACCCAAAACCCAGCGGGTACAGGAGTTACCATATGATCGTGAAAGTTCCGATCTTTCTCTCGGATACAGTCGTACCAACAAGAGTAGAGATACAGATCCGCACGGTTGCCATGGACTTTTGGGCGTCTCTGGAACACAAGATTTATTACAAGTATGACGGACATGCTCCGGAATATATCCGGTCAGAACTTCGGGAATGTGCGGAGATGATCAGTTATCTGGACAGTAAGATGCTGGCGATCAATGAAGAGATCCACAGCCTGAAACAGGAGGATATGAGAAGAGAACTTTAAAAATTTTGTTCCTTTTTTTGCTCCTTTCTCATAGTATATTATCAGTAGAGAAAAGGAGCAGCGAAAATGATGGATCGTGAAGGTTTAGGTGATCTGCCGACATTCGATATGGAGTCTCTTTCCAGAAAGCCGATGGTGATGATGGATGAGCAGGATGAGGACGATTATCAGTACATTACGAGGATGTATGGACCGGTTGCAGGAAAAGTACTTGAGTACATTGAGGATGCATGCGACCAGTTGGAGTACAAGGGAAGTATGATGTTTGACGAGTATCTGGACCGTACAGGGGTTCTTGTACTTGCCGATCATATCTATGACAAGATAAAGGAAATGGAAAAGGAAGACTGCATAAAAAAGGACCGCCTTCTTTATCAGATGGTCTGCACACTGCTGGGAGGAGAACTCTATCACCGCAGATGCCGTTACAGGAGAAAATGCAGGATGTTTTCAGACTAAAAATATATTTTATGGAGACAGAGATGCCGCAAAACAGCTGGAGTACAGTTGTTTTGCGGCATCTTTTGTCAGATGGTGCCGGGTTTGTTTTGCCATACTTTATAGATTTCTTCCTTTGAGGAAGAAGGATAGAGTCTGATCAGACGGCAAATGGAGGCGATAGTCTGAGGATCTTCCTCTAAGGCATCGGCTATCTCTGCCTCAGTTTTTCCTCGCTGCATCTTTTTTTGTATTTGCTCAATTATTTTTGTATATTCCCCTTCTTTTAAACCTTCTTCTCTGCTGTACTCCATCTGGGTTACGTAATCTGAAAGGTTTTTTTGGCGGAACAAATATTCGTCCATACGTTCAGGATCGCGTTCCAGCAATTCGAGTTCCCTGATGGCTTCTTCAATATAAAGATCTTTTTCTATCATGGCACGTTCCTCCTCTCCCTCTGCGCAAATAAAACATGCCCATTGATATAACTTTTTATGCTCTTCTTTTACTTGTGAAGAGTTTAGTTTTTGTAACTCTATCACATGAATTTCCCACTGATCGCTGTATAGACTGTGTCTGCTAGTTTATCATATATGGAAAGTTTTTTCAATATCACCTAGTATTTTACAATATACTCACTAAAATGTCAAATTATGTATTCCGAGGCTTTCAGTGAATATTTTTATGAGATAACTAAAAAGATCTCTTTCTTTAGTCTGCACTTTGTTAAATCTTTTCCCGATTCGCTTTGTATTCGGCCGCCTGAAAGCATGTCTTCAAATTCTTTTCTGGATAACTGCAGCTTTTCACGCAGTATTACCGATACTTTTACATCTGATGCATAATTGCTTCTTATATGCAGTCTTACGGGTCCGTCAAATGCAGCACATCCGGATATCTTGTAATCGTATGGACCGATTCTGCAGCCGTTTCGTCTCAATAAATCTGTATTCATAGCATATTTGTGAGCAAGAGTTTTATCATTGCCGTGGAATTTATCCAGAAGTTCTTTGTTCACTGCTTTGGGATGGATTCTGGATAAGACGGTCAGATTCCATGTAGCTTCACAGCCGGAACATTTATAAATGAGCCAGACGTCGAGGTATTTTCTCTGTGCATTAACCCTAAACTGTCCGGAACTGACAAACTCTTTTTGACTGCCGCATTTTTTACAGTATCGCACGGCAGGAGGCGGAGTTTGGTACTGTACCTCCCAGACAACCGTTCTGAGAAATTTATTTTTCATAAAATCTCCTTCCTGTTCTAATTAGAATAGGAAAGAGAAAAAAGGCGGATTTTCTAAAATTCGCTTCACAATGTCACCTCCTGAATTTTTTATTCTGAAAAAATTCTATCATTCATTTCCGTCAGCACAAACCTCATCCTTTTTTATGAAAAAAAGATGAGCCAATACGGTTTTCATATCCGTATCGGCTCACCTTTACATGTTATGTATCATTTTCTCCTGCCGGATGATTCTTTGGATGCTTTTCAGAGACAGAAAATATTTTTCAGACAATAAATCCTGGCTCTCTCCCGCAAGATACTCACTGAATATTTGTGCATTGCGTTTTTGAAAATACTTTAAAGATGCAACAGAACTCCCACGGGGCTTTTTTCTGTCCGATCTTCTTGGTATATAAATGCTCTCCCCTTCTACATATTTTTGGATTTCTTCAAGAAGTTCAAGGGGAAGTATATGTTTCGCTTTCTTATAGCTCATACTGCTCTCCTAAAATAAAAAAATTAATTCAGAACAGCAAGGGCTATTTGTTGAGATTTTAACGTTATAAATCATGCTGTTATTCAGCATGGCTGCAAATAGCTCCCTGCTATGCAGCAAAAACAATGGGATCAAGCATATGAATTTACCTCCTCTTTTATTACTAGTTATTATATCATTTTTTGCAAAAAATAATAGTCTTAGATTACCAGCGCCGAGTCTGAATTCATAATTTGGTCTTTGTAATTTTTTACTATCGCTGTCAAGCAGTCTGCTGCTCTTAAACTTTCCTTAAATTTGTTGTGTTTCCTCAGGAAAACGGATAAAATATACAGATAGGACAGAGAGAATGTCAGGAGGATCTTATGAAGCGGGAAAAAGCCATACTAGCAGCAGTCTTTGGACTGATTTTTATTCTTGCTCTTGGAATATGGAATTATATTTTGATAGGAAAAAATAATCAGGGTGTCAGTGAGACAAGTCAGGCATCCCTGCCTGTGCTGACCATAAACACCGGAGGAGAAGAGATCAATGAACTCCATGGATACACAGAGTCCGTGGACGCATCTTTGATGAGAGATTCCATCACGCCGATAAAGGAGGATAAATTCCAGGTTTTTATGAAACACGGAAACAGCTCCATCGAAGCGCTGGATTATAAAATATATAAAGAGAATAACCGCTCTGCTCTGGAAAAAGGAGTAGTAGCTTTTCAGCAGAAAAAAAGCGGTGCGGCAGCGGACTTAAAAGTCAAGAGCCGTCTGGAGTCGGGGAAAACATATCTTTTGGCTCTGTCTATAGAAGATGAGGGACAAATAATCACATATTATACCCGCATTATTTACGGTACCGATCTGCATTTTGCCGAGTGTCTGAAGTTTGCAAAGGAATTTCACGATGCCACTTTGACAGAGGGAAGTTCAGAATATGTAAAAAAATATTTGGAAGTAAAGGACGGAACTATGACAAATGATCTTTCTTTCGTTGATATTTCTTCCAATCAGGAGGCAGTCTGCTATGCATCACTGAAACCAAAAACTGAGCGCATGTACGCGCCGGTCATCAAAGAGGCCAGCTCTAATGTGACATCGGTGGAGTACAGATTTATTTTGTCTGCGGAAAACAGCAAAGGGATCAAGCAGTACTATCAGGTGACAGAATACTTCCGTATCAGATATTCCAAAGACCGGATGTATCTGCTCAATTACGAGCGGACTCAGAATGCGTTTTTCCGCTATGACGCACTGGACCGGGCAAACAACAGAATACTGATGGGGATCACGCAGATGAATCCCGAAGAACTGATCAGCAGGAACAGCGGGCGGAAAGCGGCATTTGTTCAGGAAAATGAGCTGTGGTATTACGATTATAAAAATGCTTCTATGACAAGAGTGTTTTCTTTTGTGGGAGAAGACTACAGAGACTCCCGAAACAATTATCCGCAGCACGGTATCCATGTGATGGAGATGGATAAAAGCGGAAACATTAAATTTATTGTATATGGATACATGAATCGGGGAGAACACGAAGGCAAGAATGGAATCGGTGTCTATGAATATGAAGCGGAGAGCGGAAAAGCAGACGAGAAAGCTTTTATACCGGTGAAGATCCAGTATGAAAATTTAAAAGATGAGATTGAAAAAGGAGCATACCTGAGTGACAGCGGAAAGTTCTATTTTGAGCTGGACGGGGCTTACTACCAGGTCGATCTGGACAGCCGGGAGTCAAAAACCATTGCAAAAAATATCAGCAGCGGCATGGTCGCAGTCTCCGGAACCGGAATGCTTGCCATAACGGAAAATGAAACGGACATACGGATCATAGATCTGGAAAATAACAAAGAGCATAAGCTCCGCTGTGATAAAGGAGAACGGATCAAACCGATCGGTTTTGTGAAAGAAGACCTTGTGTACGGTATTGCAGATGCAGGGGATGTGAAGACAAGAAAAGACGGTTCCGTCCAGTTTCCAATGAAAAAAGTTGCAATTGTCGATGACAAAAATCAGGAACAGGCCAAGTTTGAAAAGAGCGGAATCTATGTTACGGACGCCAGGGTAGACGGAACTGTTGTCGTACTCAGTCCGGCCAGACGCTCAGGAACAGGGTACAAGAGCATGAAAGAGGATTATATTCGCTACAAGGATAAGACGGAGGATAAAGCTTCACTGGAATACGGATATACAAGCGACCGTCTGAACCAGGTATATCTATCATTCCCTGATTATGTATATGTACAGACAGTTCCGAAGTATTTATCTTCTGCGCTCAGCCAGACCGGGAAAGAGTGCAGCGTATCCTTTGCGAACAATGAACAGCGGTATAAAAATGTCTATATTTATGCCGGCGGTTCACTGAAGGGAACTTATACGGATATGGTAAAAGCTATTAAAGAAGCTCAGAAAAACGCAGGTGTGGTAGTTAATTCAAGCCAGCTGTACCTGTGGGAAAAAGGAGTTATGAAGAGCTACGGGAAAGTGGCAAATATTCCGATGGTGAAAGCAGAGTCCAAAGACGAGACCGGAATTGCCTGTGTAAAAATGATTACGGATTCCGAGGGAAAGGATGTCACCTACGGACAGCTGAAGCGGAGCAAAAAAGATGTTTACGGCATGCTGTATGATTCTATGGACAAAATGGCAGCAGATTACACCGGATGTAAATTTGAAGACGTTCTCTACTGCATCAGCAAAGGAAGGCCGGTCATTGCAAAAAGGGCCAACGGCACATTTATTCTGGTCATGAGTTATAACAATACAAAGATCAGATATTTTGATCCTCTGAAGGAAGAATCTGTTCAGGCGGAACGGTCTTCAATGGAGAGAGAATTTAAAAAGGCAGGCAATGTATTTTACAGCTATGCGAAATAGAGAAGGTGAGACATGAAGTTTATACACATTGGAGACCTCCATCTCGGAGCTTGTCCGGAAACAGAGAGGGGATGGGGGGAAGAGCGGAAAAAGGATATTGAGCAGAGCCTCAGTGAAGTCATTGCACTGGCCAATGAAGAACAGGCAGACTTCTTATTTCTGTGCGGAGATATCTTTCACAAAAAACCATCATTAAGGGATTTAAACAGGCTGGATTCTTTTTTGTCCCAGCTGGTATGTACCAAGGTTTTTATGATCGCGGGAAATCATGATTTTATTGACGAAGGATCGGCATATCTGCGATATCGTTTTTCTGCTGATGTGCATCTGTTCACTGAAAAAGAACTTACGAGAGTATACGAAGAGGCACAGAATACCTATATCTACGGTCTCAGCTATCACAGCAGGGAAATTACGGAGCCTTTATATGATGAGGCAAGGCCAGGGACAGAAGAAGGTATTCATATTCTTTTAGGGCACGGAGGGGACGGCACACATAGTCCCATTGATTTTCACAAACTAAAATGGTCGGGATTTGACTATGCCGCGTTAGGCCATATTCACAGTCCTGAGATGATATCAGAGGATCTGATCGCCTACGGCGGCAGCCTGGAACCTTTAAACAGGACGGAGACAGGGCGCCGCGGATTCTTTTTGGGAGAGATCACAGACGAAAAGAAAGTCGTCCGTTTCCTGCCGGTCAATCAAAAAAGTTATGTGGAAGTACGGGTGAACCTGACAAAAGATATGGATGATCAAGAAATTCTCTTTGCTGCGGAAGAAGAGATGAAGCTGCTGGGGGAAAACCAGATGTTTACGCTGTTCCTTCAGGGCTCTAAAAGAGCAAGGATTCGTCCTGATTTTGATCTGCTCGGAGCAAAATACAGGATCGTGGATATTGTTGACGAGACGAGGGGGAGCCGTACGGAAGATTCGCTGTTGGAATCCAACAAAGATAATATCATCGGTGCCGTACTGCGCCGCCTTGAGGGAATGCCGGAAGCGTCGCACTTTGCAGGGGAAGCATTTGAGCAGGCATCCAGGGGATTATATCAGAAGCGCCGGTCAGAAAAACGGGAGAGCAGATCTGCTTTTTATATTCGGAATATTTATATCGACGGTTTCGGGAAATTCTGCGGAAAAGAATTATCCTTTGTGCCTGGATTAAATATTGTATATGGACCAAACGAGAGCGGGAAGACTACAATCAAAGAGTTTATCGTTCATATGCTGTTTGGTTTGGAAAAATCCAGAGGCATTGCGGCGAGATCTGATGCATATACTATATATACGCCGGTTTATGGAGGAAATTACGGAGGCGGCATGGAGATCATATCGGACGGACATGCCTGGCTGCTTGAGAGAAGCTTCCGCACGGGAGAGAAGTCTTTTAATGTGTATGATAAAGAATCAGGTGAAAAAGGTGATCTCTCAAAGCTGTATACTCTGAGCCTCGGTGCATACACAGATACTTTCTGTATTCAGGAAGGGGACATTCCTCCGTCAGGAAATCTCTCTATGGAACTTACCAACTATACATCCAATCTGACAGGCAGCAATACAGCAGATATAAAGATCGATCTGGCTCTGAAGGCGCTGAAAGAAAAAAAGAACATGCTGAGAAGAAAAAGCAGAGAGGAATCGATCGTCCTGTCTGAGAAGAGGGAGCGTTATCTGAAGGCTCCCGAGTCTGACGGACAGAGCGGAAAGCCGAGGAGTATTTTGTTTTTTTTGACGGCAGCAGCTGTGTTTGCGGCGGCTGGCTTTGGTCATCCGGGGTTCTTCGCAGGCTGTGCTGTATTTCTGGTGTTATCGGTTCTTTCGATTAAGTCAGAAAAGAAGGAAATGACAGAGCAGGAGGACTTTAAGGAAGAATTAAGAAGAGACTATCAAATTTTTAAAGAACAAACAGACCGTACAGAATATAATATAAATCAGGCAGATGCGGCCATTCAGGCTGTTTTAGATGCCGCCAGGGAATTCCGGGAAAATCTCGGGGAACAGTTTAACGAAAAGGTCAGTGAGATCGTCAGTTATCTTACGGGAGGAGAGTACGAAAAAGTAAAAATTGATGAATCACTGTCTTTTATGGTAGAATATAAAAACAGGTTTATTGATCTGAAGTATTTAAGCGCGGGAACTGTAGAGCAGATTTACCTGGCTGTGAGGCTTGCCGCGGGAGAGATTCTATATCCGAAGGAACCAGTCCCGGTTCTGATGGATGATATTTTCGGCAATTTTGATGATGAAAGGACCCGGAGGGCGCTTGATTATTTGAGCAGGTATTCCGGCAGGCAGCTGATCTTATTTACATGTAAGAAAGAGCTGTTTCATCAGCTGGACCGGAAGAATCAGAAAATCCACTGGATTTCCTTAGAGGAAACCAGAGAATAATGAAAGGTGGAGAATATGGCTGAAGAAACAAAAGAGACAAAAAAAGTCATTTCCAAAGAGAAAAAACCCAAAAAGAAGAAAAAGAAAAGAAAGATTCTTTTAAAGACCTCCATTGTTTTTCTTCTTCTGGTGGTTATCGGCTGGTTCACCATCGGAATGAAAGTCATGAAGCTGAGGGCAGAGGCTAAGGATCTGGTAGCCAACACTTCAGAGCAGACATTTAAGGCAACCCAGACGAGTGTCGTCTATGATACGAATGGGAAGGTGATCACCAAACTGAAAGGTGAGAAGGATGTCTATTATCTGAAGTATAAAGATCTGCCGGTTTATGCGGTAGCGGCAATGATTTCCGTGGAGGACAATAATTTTTACAAACATAATGGAGTAGACTTCAGGGGTATCGCCAGAGCAGCAGTATCCTTTGTTACAAATAAGGGAGAAGTTACTCAGGGAGGAAGCACGATCACACAGCAGCTGGCAAGGACTGTATTCCTGACTCGGGAGATTTCCTGGCAGCGCAAGGTCAAAGAAATGTTTGTGGCATGGGGTCTGGAGAAGGAGTATTCCAAGGACCAGATCATGGAGTTTTACCTGAACAACGTTTATTTTGCAAATGGCTATTACGGAATTCAGGCTGCCAGCAAAGGCTATTTTGATAAGGATGCCAAGGACCTGACCATGTCAGAAGCGGCATTTTTGTGTGCGGTTCCGAATGCGCCGAACATGTATGAACCCTATCATCATAAAGAAAAGACATTGACAAGGAGAGACAAGATCCTCAAAGATATGTATAAGCAGAATCTGATCACCAAATCTCAGAGAGATGAAGCTCTGAGAGAAAAGATCACACTGAAAAAGAAAAAGACTGAGCAGAAAAGAAATTATATTGAAACTTATGTAATTCACAGTGCTACAAAGGCACTGATGGAAAAGCAGGGTTTTGAGTTCCGCTATGTGTTTGACTCTGACGAAGACAAACAGGATTACGATGAAAAATATAACAAGTCTTATGCTGAGTGTAAGAGGACTTTATACAGTGCAGGATACCAGATCCATACATCCATTGACCTGGATGCTCAGAAGGAACTGCAAAACAGTATCGACAATTCTCTGAGCGGTTATACGGAAAAGGATAAGAACAAGGTCTACAAGGTTCAGGGCGCCGGCGTCTGCATTGACAATGAGACAGGCAAGGTAGCGGCTATTGTAGGAGGGCGGTATCAGAAAAATGCAGGGTTAGGGCTTAACCGTGCTTATCAGAGTCCGAGACAGCCGGGAAGTGCCATTAAGCCGATCCTTGTCTATGCTCCTGCTATGGAGCGGGGATATGGACCGGGTTCTATCGTAAATGACAATCCAATGAACCCTAAAGACAAACACAGGGTCAGAAACTCCGGCGGTTCCTATTCAGGAAGTATAACATTGAGGCGTGCATTGGAGAAATCAAGCAACGTGGCTACGATGAGGCTTTACGAGGAGATTGGGCCGAAATCCGCTCTCCGGTATCTGGAAAAGATGAACTTTAAGAGCCTCGATGAAAATGACTATAAGTATTATACAACCTGCCTCGGCGGCTTCACCTATGGAACTACGGCTGAGGAGATGGCCAGCGGATATGCGGCACTTGCCAATCAGGGTGTGTTCAGAGATCCGACCTGTATTGTGAAGATTGAGGACTCGGACGGTGAGACTGTGGTCTCCAATCCATCCAAGAAAAGAACGGTATACTCAGCCAATACGGCTTCTATGATGAGCAGCGTTTTAAAGAGTGTTGTCACCAACGGTACAGGACGGGGGGCAAAGGTTCCCAATGTAGATACCGCGGGAAAAACAGGTACTACAACAGACAATAAGGACGGATGGTTCTGCGGCTATACACCTTACTACACAACTGCAGTGTGGGTAGGAAGGGATGACAGCAAGGTGATGGCCAATCTGAGCGGTTCCGGTTATCCTAAGACAATTTGGAGCAATTTTATGAATGCTCTCCACAAGGAGTATTCAGGAGGCAAAAAGCTTAATTCCTATGAAGGCGGAGGCGGCACAGACATGCCGACCACAGGCCAGACAACAGCAGGCACGACAGAAAAGGGAAGTACCAAAGGTACAACCCAGACAACGACTCACGCTACAACACAGGCCACAACCCAGGCGACCACTCAGGCAACGACACAGGCCACAACAGCGGCTACACAGCAGCAGAACGGTGATGATCGACGCGGCGCCGGAAATGACGATTGATAAATAGATAAAGGCAGCAGACTTTAATAAATAGTCTGCTGCCTTTTCCTATACTGCTGATAAATTTATAAATGATTCTTTTCCAAATATTCTTTGATGCGCTCCGTTGGGTCCAGAAGTTCGCTGATGGACCCGTTGTGGTTCAGCGTATCGATCAGCAGAGCTACATATTTGCTCACATCTGATGATACATACCAATCACGCTCCAACAGTTCCGGTGTCTGGTAAGTAAGATTGGTTGTGATAACCTTTTCGATGATACCTTCTTCCACAGCCTTGTCAAAGACATCAAGTCCGTTTGTGAACAGACCGAAGGTAGAAAGACAAAATACACGTCTCGCTTTTCTTGCTTTCAGTTCTTTGGCTACATCGATCATACTCTCTCCGGAAGATATCATATCGTCCAGGATCAGAACGTCCTTGCCTTCCAGGGAATCTCCCAAAAATTCATGGGCCACAATAGGGTTGCGGCCGTCTACGATAGTAGAATAATCTCTGCGCTTATAGAACATACCCACATCAACACCGAGGACATTGGCCATATAGATGGAACGCTGCATAGCACCTTCGTCCGGGCTGATGACCATCAGATGATCACTGTCAAAATTGACTCCGTCGCACTGCTCAACCAGAGACTTTACAAACTGGTAAGTGGGCTGTACCGTATCAAAGCCGCTGTTTGGAATGGCGTTCTGTACACGAGGGTCATGGGCGTCAAATGTAATGATATTCTGTACTCCTAAATGAATCAGCTCCTGAAGCATCATGGCACAGTCCAGAGACTCTCTGGTGCTTCTTTTGTGCTGACGGCTTTCATACAGGAAAGGCATGATGACACTGATTCTCTTGGCTTTGCTGCCGCTGGCTGCAATGAGCCTTTTTAAGTCCTGAAAATGATCATCCGGGGACATAGAGTTCTGATGACCGCACAGAGAATACTTGATGCTGTAATTCAGCACGTCAACGAGAATGTACAAATCGGTTCCGCGGACAGATTCACGGATGATCCCTTTTGCTTCTCCGGACCCGAAGCGGGGACAGCCGGCATCCAGCAGATAGCTTGCCTTGTAATACTCATCATATCCGGGCATATTCTGATAGCGGGGGGCTTCATCTCCGCGCCAGCCTGTAATATACTTATCAATCAGATTGCCAAGGCTTTTGCAGCTCTCCATAGCGATGATGCCAAGATTGCCGTCGGGAAGGGTTTTAAAGTTTCGGTCAGATCGTCTCATTATAAATCTCCTTTGTAGTTTGTTCACTCTTTTTATATCACTCCCGAAGCGATTCCGTCAAGACTTGCGGGAAAAAGATTTCTTTAAACGGATATCCTCGCCGTATAACTGGCAGATGGTATAGTTCTCAATAATTCTGGAAAAAATCCGTTCCGTATAGCGGTCTTTCAAATTACGCATTGATAAATTTGTCGAAATAAGTGTTGATTTACCGCTGAGCTGCCGTTCATTCAGGCAGTGGAACAGCTGGGAAGTAATGAAGGCATTGTTAAGCTCTGTCCCCAGATCATCAATGACCAGCAGGTCACAGTGAAAGATAAGCTGGTAGGACATAGGGAGATTATCCTTGTGCTTTTGATATGCCTGGGAAGTCAGAATATCAAAAAGCTGAAAAGCGGTTACATAGACACAGGTATATCCCTTATCCATGATCTCTTTAGCAATACAATGGCTTAAAAATGTCTTCCCGGTGCCTGTGGAACCGTGCAGCAGCAGGTTTTCCCTGGAAGGAAAATGACCGATAAAATCACGGCATTTTTTCAGCACGGCATGGATATTCTGTCTCGGAGAAGGCCGTCCGTCCTCCAGTAGTTTATCAGAATAATATTGATCATTGAAACGGAGAAAATTCTCTTTTTCAAGGATATGCTGCATATTGGAATCAGAATAAATCAGGCGGATCACAGCCTGATGGAAACAATGGCACTTTTCGGTGCCGATATATCCGGTATCTTTACAGTCGGGACAAGTATAAACAGGGTCCAGATAATCCTCAGGATATCCATGATCTAAAAGAAGCCGGCGCTTTTGGTCAGCCAGCTTCTGATTCTTTTGCCTGCAAATGTCCATAGAGTTATGATCTTCAGATGCGATCAGCTGTTTTCCCAGGAGAACAGCGTTGTGGGCCATCTCCCGGTCCAGCTCCCTCATCTGAGGAATCTGTGCATAGACCTGACGCCTGCGCTCTCTGGAGAGATTGTAGCTGCTGAGTCGGTTCGCCTCGTACATCCTCATGATTTCCTGATATTGTTCATTGGTCAGGGACATCTCAGTCCTCCTTTACAGGGTGTATCTGCTTTTCAAAAAGCTGTTTTTCCAGCTCGTCATAGTCATAGTCACGTTCTTCAAAATTGTGGAACTGGTTGTTCGGCTGTGGGGCTGCGGATTTGGATACAGTCCCCGGGCGGCTTTCCAGTTTCTTTACATCATCCAGTGAAACTACATGGTTGTCCTTCCACTTTTTCAAAATACTGTCCGTATACTGGAATTTTGGCTGGCCGATGGAGCGGATCGTGCGGTTGCATGCTTCTATGACGATGCTTAAGTCAAAGCCGTCGGTCTTGAGCCAGCGCTTCATGTATTCGATCTGTGCCGGTGCGGGCTGGTTATTCAGTCCAAAGGCATGCATGATCTGGTAATACTCTTTCTGGTAGTTCTGGCAGTGAAGCTTGGCCTCGTCTGCTGTTCGGATGCCCTCCTGATACCAGGCAATCGCTACGGACTGCATATAGCGGAAGTTTTTCTTGCCGTTGGATACACAGTAATCTACCAAGTGTTCGATCAGCTCCGGTGACATTGCAAGGTCATCGTAGAAATAAGAGAGAGTATTCAGATCATTGGCGGTGAGCGGACGTCCTATGTACATTTCTGCGATATAGATCAGATAAGAGAACTTATCATCCTTATTTTTCTGGGCCAGCTGGGACGGAGTCAGCGTCCTCAGGGCCGGAACCGCCTTAGCTTTCGCAGCCGGAGTCCCGGTCGTGGTTTCCTTTGCTGGTATTTTCGCTGGTTCCTCTTTTTCAGGCTCCATGAGATCATCCGCATCGATCGTCAGGGCCGTGGAAACGGGGAGCAGTTTGATGGAACGGATCTCTCCTCCATCCATGACCAGGTCCAGGAGATTTTCCTTTTTCCAGTACTTCAGGGCGCGGCAGATATCACGCTCCGTAAGTTCCAGCAAATCTGCCAGGTAAGGTATATTGAACTTCTGGCCGTTAGAAACCATGCGCAGAAGGTAAATATAAACCTTCACATATTCTCCGTTGGCTTTAATCATGTAGTAGTCTACGAAGGCATTCGGTAATAAAGTTCCCCCGGTCGGGTATGTTGTCGTTACGTTAATACTGCTCATAAATCCATCTCCCTAACTTTAGTCAATACGTCTCTTTCTTTAATCTAAAAGAACTATAACGCAGACCGAATAAATTGTAAATAGCAGCTCTTTTCACAGAATAATCCACAGAACAATTGTGGAAACTGTGGATAACGTGGATAAGTAAACGGAATCCGCAGAAAGACAAGCCTCACTCAAAAAATATTGATGTGGAAAAAATAAAGAAAAATCCACAGGGAAAGTTATACACAATTGTGTATAACCCTGTGGATAACGTGGATAACTATTTCTTAACTAACTCATTGCCGATAGAATCAATATTTCCGGCCCCCATAGTTATCAACAAATCATTTTTTTTGCATTTTTTTAAAATAAATTCTTTTATCTCATCAAAATCCTTGATATATCGAACATCAGTACCGGTTTTTTCGATTTTATCTGCTAAATCTCTGGCGTGGACCATGCCGGTGTCTTTTTCCCGGGCAGCATAGATATCAGTGATGATCACATGATCGCATTGGCTGAGAGCCTCGGCGAACTCATCTAAAAAGGCATTTGTCCTTGTATAGGTATGCGGCTGGAAGACGCACCACAATTCTTTGTGAGGATAATTTTTGCAGGCATTTAATGTTGCTTTGATCTCCGTAGGGTGGTGGGCATAGTCATCAATGACGGTAAAGCCCCCGCAGGTCCCTTTATATTCAAATCTCCGCTTGGCACCGGAGAAGGTCAGGAGACCGGCTTTTACAGTATCTATGGAGAGCCCGAGGAAATCAGCAACGGCTGCGGCAGACAGCGCATTATTAATATTATGCAGGCCGTTCACATTTAATGACAGGGAATCTACAAAAGTTCCTTCTTTGTACAGGTCAAAGTGTCCATGGCCCATAGAGTCATAGGAAATATTTTTAGCCGTATAGGTAAATTCATCGTTATCAATGCCGTAGGTCACATACTTGGCTTTGAGCCCTTCTACGATATAAGAAATGTCATCAATCTCCCCGTTCAGGACGAGCAGGCCGTCTTCCGGGAGCTTATGAGCAAACTTTTTGAAGGAATCACGGATTTCATTAATATCATGGAAAAAGTCCATATGGTCTTCTTCTATATTTAAGATAATGCTGATCTTCGGAAAAAATTCGAGAAAGCTGTTTGTATACTCACAGGCCTCTGTCACGAAGACATTGGAATGGCCGACACGGATGTTGCCGTCAATAATGTCCAGAATACCCCCCACAGTGATGGTTGGATCTGTCTCTCCGGCCAGCAGGATGTGTGAGAGCATAGAAGTCGTGGTTGTTTTGCCGTGGGTTCCGGATACTGCCACTGCATTTTTATAATTGTGCATCATTTGTCCGAGCAGAGTCGCACGCTTCATAAGGGGGATGTCTTTTTGCAGTGCGGATTTGTATTCTTCATTTTCCGGATGGATGGCCGCAGTATATACGACCAGATCAATATCATCCGTGATATTTTCCGCGACTTGTCCTAAAAAGACCTTGGCGCCTAAAGAACTCAATTTTTCGGTTATATCGGAGGAACGGATGTCAGAGCCGGAAACAGTAAATCCTTCTTTGAGAAGGATCTCGGCAAGACCGCTCATACTGATACCGCCGATCCCCATAAAATGAATGTGAATTGGTTTCTTGAAATCTATCTGATACATAGGAATTCCTAACCTTTCTCTGATTTTAAATAAAGTGTTTTTTCTATTATAGTGCACAAAAAAATAAGTTGCAAGGAAGGAAATGAGAAACAGGGGTTTTCGGTAAAAAAGGTGTACAGAATGATGGAAATATTGTCGGATTTTGTACTGCTAAATAGTAAAATACAATAATATCAGCGAAAATATATAATAATATTTGTTCACATTTTACGAAGGAGGTGCTATAATAAACATTATCTAAGATAGTATGTACGATGTTGATCCCTGCACAAGCATCAGGACTGGCTTCCGATTTGAATTTTGGAAGGCGGCAGGTGCTTTGTTTTAGAGTATAGATGTATACAGTGGGAGTCATAGTATGAGCAAAATGTGTTGAGAGTGGGGATATTTTGCGGCGTTGAAAAGGGAAGGTGATAGAGCATAAACGGCCGCACAACAGATCATTAGCTAAAGTTTTGAAAACTAGGAGGAAGACAACATGCAAATTACAGATGTACGTATCAGACAAGTAGCAAAAGAAGGGAAAATGAAAGCAGTCGTTTCTATTACGATCGATAATGAATTTGTAGTACATGATATCAAAGTCATCGAAGGAGAAAAAGGCCTGTTCATTGCAATGCCAAGCCGCAAAGCTGCCGATGGGGAATACCGTGACATTGCCCATCCGATCAATTCGGCAACGAGAAACACCATCCAGACCATGATCCTGGAACAGTATGAGGCCATGAGACTTGGAGACATAGATGCAACTCAGCCGGAAGAGGGAGCAGAGTAAACACTTAATTCTAAATACTATGATTGTCCATAAGTAACAGGAACGGGAGATCCGCCGTTCGTTGATCAGTAGATTAAGACAGCATATAACATGACTTTCGGAGTCATGCCATATGCTGTCTTTTTGCGTTTCAGATGATTTTCTGTTATGCTGTAACAAAAAATCAGAAGAGGGTTAATTATGGATGATAAATCAAGAGAAAATGCATTTAAAAAGTTATATGAAGAAAGTTATGAAGAGATGCTCAAATTTATGAAGGGTTTTTTTTATTGGGACTGGGAGGAGGCCTATGATGTCCTTCAGGAAGTATATCTGACGGCATATGAAAAAATAGACAGTCTTTCAGAACATGAAAATCCTGTTGGATGGCTGAAACAGACAGCAAAATACAAAACATATCATGTGTTTGAGAAGAAAAATAGGATAGGCGAGATACTGACAGACGAGAATATAATGTCATTAAACCAAAAGTTTGAGGACGATTACAGCGGCCTGTTGGAAATTGATCTTAAAAACGTACTATCAGAAGACGAGTTTCGTCTTTTCTATGATTTTTATATGAAAGGATTTACTATAAATGAGCTTGCGAGATTCAGGGACAGCACAGATCAGGCGGTGAAATCAAAACTTGCAAGAATACGAAAAAAAGCAAGGAAACAGCTGTTTATACTTATTATGTTTGGCTGAATAAAGTCAACTTAAACGACACCTTCGCGTGGTTTTTGGGGATATAGATATGTAACCTTAAAATTCATGCGAAAGGAGCCGAAATGAGAAGGAAGGCATTTGAACAATTAATAGAGAAAGCGGTCGGGAAATTTGTAGAGGAAATTCACCCGGAGGATATAGGAGAGGAAAAATTATCAGAGGATGTAAAAGAAAAAATAAGGTCAAAAATTACAGATATTAATAAGACCCAGAAATAATCCGTAAAAATCGTCGGTTCTTGGTTATGATTCACATATATAAAATTATCTGTTACAATAAATAGAAAATTCACAGAACATAGAACAGGTACAAAGGATGAAAGATTTTATAATCAAGAGATGGGCTTTTGAATGGATTACAGAATTTTTTAAATTCCAATCAGATCAAGAGAAATTACGGCATATAGAACTTATATTAGAATGTATGGAGCCCTTAAAAGATGAAGGTAAACTTGATAAGGAAGCATTCTACTGCGGACATGTAGAAAGAAGAAACTTATTAAAAATAAGAAGAAGGAAGAGGTACTGCTCGATTGCAGTAAAGGCAGCGGTATTTCTTCTTGTATTTATGCTTTCAGCGCAGGTGATATGTTATGCGATAACAGGGAAGTCTATATTTCATTATCTGGGTCAGATGAAGGAAGAAACAACGATGATTGAATACGATATTCATGATCCTGATGAACCATCAATATTTCAAATGCTCGAAGAGCTTATAAATTATGTTGCATCTCAGGAAAATGGGGAAGGTGGTCAATATAAAGAAAAGTATGTTCTTTCGTGGGATGAGATAGAAACGATTTGTAAAGGTAAAGTAATGTATCCGCGAGATATTCCAGGAGGCTGGAAATTGAATGAACTCTATGTAGAAGTACTGGGAACATTAGCAGGGCCATCTTTTGCAACTTATAAAAATGGAGAAAAGTCATTTTATTATGTTTTTGAAGACTGCAGCGGCATTGAAGATGGAGGCGGTAGGGTATATTTTGGAGAGAAGAAAAAGAAGATAGAAGTATTGAAACATGCCGGGGGAGAGTTTTATATTTATGGAGGGAAGAAATCCATATCAGTTTTGGGATATGTAAATAAATATCAGATTAGTATAGTAGGAGACTTAACTGTAAAAGAAGTTAAGGAAATTATAGAGTCTATTGAATAGAAAAAAGCGAAGGCGATAATTTGGCCTTTGCTTTTTTTATAAAGAACATTAACAACAGATTGTAAGAAACTTCACTGGCCATTTTTTATGAGAGAGAGAATGAGGTCCAGCGAAATAATTACAATCTGTTGTTAATGCCCTCTATTATAGCGACTGAAATAATATGGAAATAGTGAAATGTATTCACAAGTTTCGTTAAAAAATGCAGAAAGACCAAGGTTATTATGAGTTTGTTGGAATAACCATTAATTTAAGTTATCAAGAAGAGGGGTAATTTCAATCATTAAAGCAGGTTTCCACACCCGCTTAACCAATTTTTTAGAATGGTTTGTGATTTGGATGGTTTTCCTTTCTTTAATATTATAATAGTTAATATGTTCTTAGGAATAATGATTGAAAAATACCCCTCTATAATAGAAACTGTTTTTAGAGCAAAAAGGTGAATGTTTTTTGACAAAATAAAAAAGACAGATTAATCTGCCTTTTTAGTAAGGATTATAAATTTTTTAATATGTACGAGTAGCTGTGGTAATGGACTTTGAACCTAATAATTTACCACCTTTTGATGAATAATTTTTTATAGTTGCCGTTGCTCTATATTTATAACCCTTTGATACATAATAAGTACCATAATATAATTGTGAACCGTTTCCTTTTGCAGATCCAGAATTAATTGTTTTCCAAGAGCCATCCTTGTACCTTTGTAACTTCATGGAAATTGTCGAATAAGATCCACCTTTTTGTGGAATGACAGATACATAATAATCTGCTTTTCCTGATTTAATAGTTAAGTTATAAGTAATATCCAAAAATGCTGAAGTACTGTTGCTCAAAAAACAAAATAAGTCATTGGTTCTTACGAAATTATCTTGAGTTATATTAGTTCTTCTTGTAGACACAGATGCGTTAGTAATTTGTGACGGTACAGATACAAAAACTAGCATAGAAAGTAATAAATTAATGATAAAGCACTTAAATAATTTGTTCATAACTCCTCCTGTAATCCTTACTACTTTGAAAACAAAAGAAGTGGTTAAAAGGTGAAGCATTTGAATGAACAATATTTAATCTTTTATAATGAACAAAACTATAAAAAATATTATTAAAATTATTTTTTA